>Ga0307289_10000012_pt1 | contig 59553 bp, 65 predicted proteins | sample ER_DNA_143_FD_194483 | JGI IMG/M metagenome (GOLD analysis project Ga0307289, IMG submission 194483) | Bulk soil microbial communities from the East River watershed near Crested Butte, Colorado, United States - ER_DNA_143 | ecosystem: Environmental > Terrestrial > Soil > Floodplain | place...
AAGTCGACGACGAGCTTCGGTTGCTCTACCCCGGCGAGGAAGGTGAGGACCTCGAACACTGCGTCCGGTGGAGAGGGTCGAAAACGGTCGTAGATATGGGCGAAGCCGTCCGTCAGGTAGCCGGACCGGCCGATCAGCTGTTGCGAGAAGTCGGACATGAGTAGGCTGATTCTCGTGCACGTCGAGTCAACGACGGGCCGAACGGGGTCGTTCGTGCTGGCGCCGGCCTGGTTCTTCCGCTTTGCGGCGCTCGAGTTGTTCGCGCTTTGGGTGATCGTCGTCACCGGCGCCGCGGTACGGCTGACGTCGTCGGGGCTCGGCTGCCGTCACTGGCCGGGCTGCGAAGCGGGTCATCCGCTGCCCGCGAAGGACTACCACGCCTACATCGAGTTCGGCAATCGGGTCGTCGGCGGGGTCACGATCCTGATCACCCTGCTGGTGGCGATCCTCGCGCTTTCCTCTCGGCAGACGCGGTTGACGCGCCGGCTCGCAGTCGCGCTCTTCCTGGGGACACTTTCCCAGGCGCCGCTCGGCTACCTCGCGGTGAAGACCGACCTCAAGTGGCCGGTGGTCATGGCCCACTTGCTGCTCTCGATGCTGCTGCTGGCCGGCGCGGTCGTCCTGGCGATGGTGGCCCGGGAAGCTGTTGTCGGCGCCGGTGAGCCGGTCGTTCCACGCGAGTTGCGCCTGCTCGGAATCGGCGTCGCGGTCGCCGGCCTCGCTCTCCTGGTCAGCGGCGCACTGGCGACGGCCGCAGGCCCGCACTCGGGCGGCGGCACGACGCAGGTGCATCGGCTCGCCCGCTTTGAACCGGTTCTCTACGCGCACGCTGCGGTCGTCGCCGTCTTCGGCTGCTCCTTCCTCTTCCTGCTCGGCTATCTCGCGGCTCGACGCTCACGGGCGCCGCTCTTGTTCGTGGCCGCCCTCGGCGTGCTCGCGGTGCTGCTGGTCCAGGTCGGTCTGGGGGAGCTCCAGTACCACCTGCACCTCCCGTGGTATCTCGTCTTGCTGCACGTCGGCGTGGCGGCGACAGCCTGGGCTGCCCTCGTCGCGCTTGTCACCGCCTTCTGGCGCCCGCCGGCTGGGCTGGCCCCCGGCGGCGCGTAAACTTCCGGGATGGCAGAACCGGAGCTTCGGGTCTCCGCCCGGCCTGAGCTCACGCGGCCGGTGCTCGTCGCAGCCTTTCGGGGCTGGAACGACGGTGCTCAGGCGGCGTCGCTCGCCGGGGGCTACCTCGCCAGGCTGTGGGGGGCCGACGAGATCGCGGACATCGATCCGGAGGGCTTCTTCGACTTCCAGGCGACGCGGCCGCACGTCTCACTCGTCGACGGGATCACCCGGCAGATCGACTGGCCCGAGACGGCCTTCTACCACGCGAAGCCGCATCGCTTCGACCGAGACGTCGTTCTGCTGCTCGGGATCGAGCCGAACGTCCGCTGGCGCACGTTCAGCGACCTGATCGTGCAGCACGCGCAGGAGCTCGGCGTGGAGCTCGTCGTGACTCTCGGCGCCCTGCTCGCCGACGTTCCGCACACGAGGCCCTCGCCGGTGACCGGCAGCGCCTCCAGCCACGACCTCGTCAAGGAGCTCGGGCTTTCGACCTCCCGGTACGAGGGGCCGACCGGGATCGTCGGTGTGCTCCACGAGGCGTGTAACAAGGCGGGCATTTCGTCCGCCAGCCTCTGGGCCGCGGTGCCGCACTACGTCTCGCTGACGCCGAGCCCGCGTGCAGCCGCAGCCCTTTGCGAGCGGCTCGGCAGTCTGCTCGGAGTGCAGATCGACACCGCGGAGCTCGATCAGGCCGCTGAGACCTACGAGGAGCAGGTCAGCCAGGCCGTCGCGAGCGACGAGGAGACGGCCGCGTACGTCGAGGAGCTCGAGCAGCGGGCCGACACTGTCGAGGAGGATTTCGAGCTTCCGTCAGGCGATGCGCTGGCCGCTGAGCTGACCCGGTACTTGCGCGAGCGCGAGGCCGGCAACGGCGAATCGGGCCCGCGCGGGCCCGCGGGCTAGCCCTCCCCTTAGCCGAACGTGAACGAGTAGATCGAGACGCCCGGCGTGAAGCTCAGGCTGAGTTGGCCGTCGAGCAAGCTAGGCCTGCTCACCACGCTGTAGAGCCTGCTGATCCCGTTGACGGTGATCGGCGAAAGCTTGTGGCCGTCGACCGAGACGCCGACGCGGCCGTGCCCGCCCATGACGAGGTAGACGTCCTTGGCATGGAAGTGCAGGGCCAGCCCTGCGTCCCGACCGGCAGTCGTGTGTTCGGGGCCGAGCCGCCAGCTTCCGGACAGCGCCCACCCGTTCTGTGATGGCTCCGCGGGCGATTTGTAGCTGGCGAGCTTGCCCGGCGCCGGTTTCGACCCGACGTAGTCGACGAGCCCGTGCTGGGACCCGAGATAGGTCTCGGGGGTGGTGAGCTCGGTCGGAGTCATGTCGGCAAGCTCCGCCTGGGCTGCGCCGGGCTCCCCGAGCAACTGGCGAATCAGCCGCTCGGTGCGGTCGTATTCGCCTTCGCCGAAATGCTGGTTACGGATGTCCCCGTGCTTGTCGATCAGGTACTCGGCGGGCCAATACTGGTTGTTGTACGCCTTCCAGGTCTCGTACTTGGGGTCGAGCGCGACCGGCCATTTGACGCCGAGCTGCTTCGTCGCCGCCCCCACGTTGCCGGGCTCCGCCTCGAATGCGAACTCCGGCGTGTGCACACCGACGATCACGAGCCCCTTCTTGCTGTAGTCGCGCCACCAGGCCTTGAGATGGGGCAGCGTCCGCAGACAGTTGATGCAGGAGTAGGTCCAGAAGTCGACGAGCACGACCTTGCCGCGTAGCTCTCGCATCGTCAGCGGCTTGGAGTTGAACCAACTAGTGATGCCGCGGAAGTCGGGCGCCGCGCCGAAGTCGGCGAGCTGGGCGGTCTCGTGGACGCAGCGGCCGCTGAAATCGCGTTGTGCCGTGCAGCTCTTCTGGGCGTCGAGGAAATGCCATGGATTGCCGACGTTGGCGAGCGTCCGGTCGACGTTGAAGGTGATCAGGAGCGCGAACGCGGCAACGATCACTCCGAGCGCCGCTCGGACCTGCCGCGCATGAGCACGGAACAGCTGCAATCCGCCGGCGGCCCGCCGCCCCCCGTAGGCGATCAGCAGCATCGGCAGCCCTGTGCCGAGCGCGAAGGCGATCGCGACTGCAGCCCGGCTACCGCCGCCCAGCGTCGCGGCGTGGGTCGTGATCGCGGCAAGCACGAGGCCGCCGCAGGGAACGAACACGAGCCCGAGTGCAAGCCCGAGCACGAAGCCGCCACCGAGGTCTCCGGCCGACCGGCGGGAGAAGCGCGCCAGCGGACGTTCGAGCACCTGCCCGAACTGCGGGACGATCAGACTCGCCGCCACGACGAGCAGCAAGGCGATCGAGATGTTCCGGAGCAGGTCCTGCGGGAGGTGCAACTGCCGCAGGATCCAGGAGACCGCGAGCAGAGAGCCGGTGAAGCCGACGACGACGCCGGCGATGATCGCGTAGGGCCGCCGCCGGCTTCCGCTGGCGCCGCCTGCGAAAACAATCGGCAGGACCGGAAGGGCACACGGCGAGACGGCCGTGATCACGCCGGCGAGGAAGGCAATGCCGAGCTCGACTGGCAAGTCCATCGCTCTATGGTCCTTCGTGCGGCCGGGGCGTTACGGTTCTTGCGCGGGCGCCGGTTCGGGTTGCTTCTGCTCGGCGCTCTGCTTTGCCCCGGCTTGCGGCTGTCCGTTCTGCGGCTGTTGCTGTTGCGCGGCCTGGCCTTTCTTCTTGCGCCGCCGCCGCCGGCGACGAGAGCGTCCGCTCGGCTGTTTCGGCGCCGGCAGGTTCTCGGCGAGGGCATGCGCGACCTCGGGCAGCGTTCCGAGCTGCTCGCGGGCTGCATCGATCAGCTGGTTCGCCCGCGGCGTGTAGCCCTCCGCTGAGGCGAGGAGCGCGGCACCGACCTCGAGCGGCTGCGCTCTCGCGGCGTTGACGAGCTTGGCGGCGTTCTCCTCATGCCGGTGCCCGCGGGAGTTGGCAAGCGCGCCGAGCAGCCGCTTCGCCTCGGGGAACTCGGAGCTGGCGCGCCGGTCCTGAACCTTCCGCGTCGCCCGCGCGAGCCGCCAGGTCCAGCGGCCGAGAATCTGCTCCGGCGCGTCGGCCTTGCCCTCGCCGATCGCCCGCAGCAGGATCCGGACGCCCTGGACGCGGTCTTTCTCCCACGTCGGCGCCTGCGTGACGAGCGTGACGAGATCGTCGAAGTCGGCGCGCTCGACCGTCATCGAGACGCGGTCCGCGAGTGCGGTCAGTCGTAGGCGCCGGTTCGGGTTCTCCGCCGCACAAACAGCAAGGAACGTCTCCATCGCGGCTTTCGAGGCGCCCCCCTCGACGAATTTCTTCGCGAACTCGACTCGCTCGTCGAAGCGGACGTTGCGGCCGGCGATCGTCGCCCAGTACCGCTGCTCGTCCTCGTCGAGGAAGCGCGGGTCGACCCGCTGCCACTCCCGCGTGATCACGTTGAGGCGGCGCTTGACGTCGGCTGTGACCGGAACGAGCCAGGGCGCCGGTGAGAGCTTGCGGCGCGCCCGCCGCTGCTGGCGGCGCCGCGGCGCCGGCGTCACGCGTGCGCCCTCCCGGTAGAAATCGGAGTCGAGCAGGCTGTGCAGCGAGACAACGCGCTCGTTATGCGTCGCTGCCTTGGGGACGAAGTCGACGACGACACCGGCTTCTTTGCGCGGGTGGATCCGCATGATCCGGCCGATTCGCTGCTGGTAGACGCGCTTGCTCGCGGTCGGCGCGAGGTGCATGCAGACGGTCGCGCGAGGCGAGTTCCAGCCCTCGGCGAGCAGCATCGCGTTGATCAGGACATCGATCTCGCCGCGCTCGTAGGCGGCCAGGATCTCCGCGAGCTTGACCGGCGGCGTGCGGCCGCTGACGGCCTCGGCCTTGAGGCCCGCGGCGCGGAACTCCTTGGCCAGGTTGTAGGCGTGGTCGACGCCGGCGGCATAGACGATCCCGGGTGTCGAGTCGAAGCGGTCTCGATAGAGGCTCGCGGCTGCCTGGTTGAGAGCTTGATGGTCGAGGGCCTGCGCGAGTGCGCGCTCTTCGAAGTCACCGCCGACGATCGGCACGGTGTGGATGGCGGCCGCCGGCGGCACCCGAAGCGAGCGCAGAGGCGCGATCAGACCGCGCCGCGCCGCGTCCGCGAGCGGCAGATCGTCGACGGAGGCCGGGAAGACGTCCGAGACCTGTTTCGCGATCAGCTGCTCGGTCGCGGTCATGCCGATGTAGATCGGATTCGTGAAGCTCCGGATTGCCGCGCTGGTCTTCTCGCCTAGGGCGGTGTGCGCCTCGTCGGCGATCACCAGGTGGTACGCATCGGGATTCAGGTCCTGCCAGTGGCGAGCGAACCAGGCGTAGGTCTGGATCGTCAGCGGGTTCGGCTTCGGGGGCTGCTGCCCGCGCTCGACGGCATCGACGAGCCGGTCGGCGTAGCCCTCTGTCGTCAGGTCGCGGTTGAACTGGGAGACGAGGAGGCGCCGGTGGGTGAGGATCAGGACACCCAGGGTGCGCGCGGCTTCCACGAATCCCGCAGCGGCGATCGTCTTCCCCGAGGCGGTCGGGTGCCGGAAACGGAAGCGCCGAACAGCGCCCGGGTCCTCTTCCGCGGAGAGCGGTAAGGGAAGCTCGTCGGCGTCGCCTTCAGCCACGGGCGCGACGTCGAGCTCGTCCTCTTCGTCCTCTTCGACCTCGGCGTACCCATTCGCCTCGCCGTTCGCGTCTCCGTTGGCCTCCTGCGCCTGCGCTGCGGCAATCAGCTCGGTGAGCATGCCGGCGAGTGCGTCGATCTGGTGGCGACGCAGCTCGGTGCCGGACGCCAGGTGCGGGGGCCGGTCGGAGAGAACACGCTCGAGCCCGAGCAGCAGCGCATAGCGCCGCTTCCATTCATATGAAGGGGCGCTACGCCCGGCATCCATCTCCTCGACCGCGTCGTCGAGAGCGAGCCTGCGAGCCGTTCCCGGAGCGAGTACGACGGCAGGGTCTTCGTCGGCGCGGAGAAATGGCTCTCCGGCCCAGTCTTGGGCGCGGGCGGCGGCCTCGCTGAGACCGTTTTCCGCCTCCGGCGCTAGCGTCGGCTGCTCGGTCGTCTCTTGCATCGACGCAGCACTCTCCGAGTGCTGCAACCTCGTAAATGAGAAGCGAGCTCGCGTCCAACCCCTTGGCGAGCCTCGCAACGCGAAGCATACCCCATTTCGGGGCTGTTGCGGTTGCCTAGAGAGGCGTGCCGGCTCCCCCGAGGCCCCCGAAAATCGCGAACGGGTTCTGCGGCAGAGCTTCGTAAACGAGTTGGCCACTGGCTTCCGGTACGCCGTGGAGGCGCTTCGCCAGCTCCTCGGCTTCCTCCTCGGAGGTGGCGCCGACGATCACATATCGGTGCCGGCGAAGGACTCCGAGCCCTTCGTCCTGAAGCTGCTTCGCCAGCCGTTCAGCCTCCTCGGGCGATGAGGCCTCGATGCGGACCTCCCAGGGGGCGAGGCCGTGCTCGAGCACCTCGCGCTCCGCCTCGAACCGCTCGGGCGGCTCGTCGTCCCAACGGTCCTCGTCTGCGAGCCAGTGCTCGATCGTCCCGACACGTCCCTCGAGGTCGGCCTCGCGCAGCTCGGCTTCGATGATCTCTCGAGCACGCTCGGCCTCGGCGCGCGAGCCCGCGTAGACGAAGAGCGTGTCATCGTCGCGCGAGACGGCGAGCCGGCGTCCCTCGAGGTCCTTCGCCAGCTCGCGGGCCTCCGAGCCGAGGTCGAGCCCGAGCCGTTCGAGCAGGCTCTCTGCATGCTCCTCCTCGAGGTCGATCCTGATGCGCCAGTCGTCATTCATGTGCCCATTCTCGCCGAGATGCCCACAGCTTCGAGGTGCCTGGTGATTCCGCCCAGCCAGAACGGGAAGCCGGCGCCGAGGAGCAGCGCAGTGTCGACATCCTTCGGGCTCGAGACGACGCCCTCCGCGAGAACGTGATCGATCTCGTCGGCGATCGCCTCGAGCGCCGCCTCGAGGATCTGCTCGTCGGAGAGTGGATCGTGCTCGGCGACGACGATTTCCTCGCGGCCGCTCGCGTAGTTCGCCAGCGTAGGGGACAGAGGGAAGCGCTCGGGATAGGCATCGTGCAACGTCTCCAGCACGTGCTCGGCCACCCGCGGGCCCACCATCTGCAGGAGCACGGAGGGAGCCATCGGCAGCCCGAGGCGCAGGATCGCCTCATCGGTCTCCGCGACCGAGTTGCCTCGCTCGAGCGCGCCGAGGACGACCGAGAGGAGGCGGGTCAGGATCCGGTTGACCACGAACGCCGGCGCGTCCGCGACGAGCACCGGGCGCTTGCGTAGCTTCGTCGCCAGGTCATAGGCGGTCGCGAGTGTCGTGTCGTCGGTGCGCGGTGCGCGAACGAGCTCGACGAGCGGGAGCAGCGCGACCGGGTTGAAGAAATGAAGGCCGACGACGCGCTCCGGCTGCGCCAGCCCCTCGGTCATTGCGCCCACCGAGAGCGCCGAGGTGTTCGTCGCGAGCACGCACTCTGGCGAGACCATGGCCTCGAGCTCACGAAAGATCTTCCGCTTCAGCTCGAGTTCCTCGAACACCGCCTCGAGCACGAGGTCGCAGTCCGCGAACTCCTCCAGGCCTGAGGTTGTCTGCACGAGCGAGGCGAGGAAGCGCCCCTTCCCCTCGTCGTAGCGTCCCCTGGCAACAAGGCCTGAGAGCTCGGCCTCGATCGCGCCGCGCGCCCGCTCGAGTGCCTGCTCGTCGACGTCCGTGATCACCAGCGGCAGCTCCAGTCGGCGAAGAAAGAGCGTCGCGAGCTGGGTCGCCATCAGGCCGGCGCCGACGATGCCGACCCGGGACACGGGCCGCGGCTCGGCGGCGAAGGCGGGCGGCCGCTTGGCGCGGCGCTCGACGAGGTCGAAGGCGTAGAGCGAAGCCTGGGCCTGCGGGCCCGGCAGCAGCTCCGCCACCGCGTCCTCCTCTGCTCGGTAGCCCTCCTCGAGGCTCCAGCCCGCGAGCGAACCCTCGATCAGGTCGAGTGCCCGATAGGGCGCTGGAGCGGCACCATGCACGGCATCGTCCAGCTGTGCGCGCGCCCGGCGCAGCGTGTCCTCGGCGGGCGTGTCCTCTTGGCTGGCACCGGGGCCCGGTTCGGCGGGACGGGTTGCAAGCTCGACGGCAAAGGCCAACGACTCGTCCACGAACTCGGGCGGCTCGAGTAGGCGGTCGGCGAAGCCGAGCTCGTGCGCTGCGCGCCCGTCCAGCATTCGGTTCTGGCGCAAGGGGCTCTCGACGATGAACTTGACCGCGGTCTCGGCCCCGACCAGTCGCGGAATCAGCTGGGTCCCGCCCCAACCCGGGATGATCCCCAGCAGGCACTCAGGACACGCGAAATGCCGGACCGCGGTTGAGATCGTGCGGGCGTCGCAATGCAGGGCGAGCTCGACGCCGCCGCCCAGACAGGCCCCGTTGATCGCGGCGACGGTCGGAAACGGCAGCTCGCGGACGCGCCCGAAGAGCTCATGTCCGGCGTGGCTTCCTGCGCGGGCCAGTTCGGCTGTCGCGCCGGAGAATTCGCCGATGTCCGCGCCGGCAGAGAAGAAGTAGGGCTTACCGGTGATGACGAGTGCGGCCCAGTCCTCCGACTCGAGCTCGTCCAGCACGCGCTCGAGCGAGCGAAACGCCTCACGGCCGAAGAAGGTCGGCTTCGTGTGGTCGGCGCCGTTATCGATCGTCACGAGCGCGAGCGGCCGGTCGACCTCCGGCAGCGTCACTCGCGCAAGCTTGAGCTCGGTTAGAGGCTCAGACACGCTCCCACAGCAGCGCCGCGCCCATGCCCATCCCGACGCAGAGCGCCGTGAGGCCGTAGCGCGCGCTCGGACGCTCGCGCATCGCATAGGCGAGCTGAGCGACAAGCCGGACGCCGGTCGCAGCAAGCGGGTGGCCGCACGCGATTGCGCCACCGTAGGGGTTCAGCCGCTCGTCGTTGGGCGAGACGCCCATCCCGTCGCACCAGGTCAGGACCTGCACCGCGAAAGGCTCGTTGAGCTCGAAAGCGTCGACGTCATCGATCTCGAGGCCGGCCTGCGCAAGCGCCTTCCTGGTTGCCGGCACCGGTCCGACGCCCATCAGCTCGGGCTCGACTCCGGCGAACGCGAAGGAGACGAGCCGCAGCTTCGGCTCGAGACCGTGCTCCTCGGCCGCTCGCTCGGACGCCAGCAGCGATACCGTCGCGCCGTCGGTCAGACCCGCCGAGTTCCCGGCGGTCACCCGCCCGCCCGGCCGAAACGGCGTCGGCAGGTCGCGAATCGCCTCCAGCGAGGTGTCCGGCCTGAGAAACTCGTCACGGTCGGCCTGCCGCCAGCCATCCTCGGTATGAACCGCCATCGGCACGACGGTCTCGCGCATGACCCCGTTCTGCCAGGCCTCGCCGAGCCGGTGGTGGGAACGCACGGCGAAGGCGTCGGCGGCGTCCTTCGTGATCCGCGGGAAGCGGTCATGCAGGTTTTCGGCGGTCTGACCCATCGTTGCAGCCGAGGGGTCGATCAGTCGCTCGGCGACAAAGCGCGGGTTGTAGTCGACGTCTTCGAGCATCGGATGGCGTCCCATGTGCTCGACTCCGCCCGCCAGGACCAAATCGGCTGCGCCCATGGCGATCTCGCCGGCTCCGGTCGTGATCGCCGTCAGTGCTCCGGCACACATGCGGTCGACCGCGAAGCCGGGAACGGTCCGCGGCAGGCCGGCGAGCAGCGCGACGTCACGTCCGAGCGTCAGGCCCTGGTCTCCCACCTGGGCGGTCGCGGCGAAGACGACGTCGTCAATCCGGTCCTGGGGCAGGGATTCGTTGCGGCGGAGCAGCTCGCGGACGAGCTTGACGGCGATGTCGTCGGCGCGGGTCTGCCAGAAGACGCCCTTCGGACCGGCTCGGCCGAAGGCGCTGCGAACGCCGTCGACGAAGTAGACCTCACGAAGCTCGCGCATGCGCCAAGGCTAGTGGCTCGGTCCACCTTCGGCGCGCCTCCGTCACTCACACGCGCGGAAGACCTCGATAGGCTCGACGCGGGGAGGAGGTTGGCTGTGCCTGATCAAGAAGCGGAAGCCGGGACGGACTGGCAGGCCCACATCGCACGCGAGGACGCTCGTTACGCCGACGGCGAGAGCCGTCTGGGCGACGCCGAATCCGATTCCGGCGCTCGCCAGCGCCAGCTGACCCGGCTCGGAAATGCCTCAGCGGGCGCGGGCCTGGCGCTGTTGATGGCTGGGCGCCGCGACGAGGCGGCGAAGCGCCTCGTCAGAGCAGCCGAGCGCTACCGCGAGAGCTTCCCAGAGGCGCCGCCGGGGAGCTGGGGCCGCCCGATCGGAGCGATCAAGGCTCGCATCCTCGCGGGCGATTGGGAGGGCGCAGCCGCCGACGCGGACTGGGCGCTCGCAGCCGGAGCGGCTGCGGCGGACTCGCCGATCGGGCGCTATGCGGCGGCGTTGGCCTACCTCGTGCTTGGAGACAGCGAGCAGGCGCGTGTCCACGCCGATGCGATTCGGGTCCGAGACGACTTTCCGGCCGAGGTCGGCGACGCGCTCGCATTCATCGCGGCAGACGACGTCGTCGGGTACGCGCTGGCGGTCGAAGGCGTGCTCGACTCGTTCGAGAGCCGCGAGGAGTACCTCGAGGAGATCCCTGTCGCCGACACCGTGCTCGTGCTCCAGGCCCTGGCGGCCCAGCGGGGCCTGGCCGCGGAGTTGAGCTCCCCGCTCTTGCCCGCCTAGTCCGTGTGTCCGGTACCGACCGGGTGCATGAAGGCGGTGATCACGAGCGGCGGGGCGTCGTCGGTCTCCTCGTCGCGGATCCTCTCGGCGATCTCCTCGATCAGCCGCAGCGCGCGCTCTTGGGGAATGCGGACCGTCGTCTGAGTAATCCGGAAATCGCCGGAGGCGCCGAACGACGCCCACGCTCGCTGCAAGTCGTCGAGCATCGAGGCGCGCACGTCGGTGCCGAGCCCTGAGGACAGCAGCTCCGGCGCGACGCGGACGGTGCGGGCCACGGCCCGGTAGGGCTTCTCGCGTCCTCTGCCGCCGCTGGCAAGCTCGATCAGGCCGGCACGCAGCAGCATCCGCACGTGAAAGTGGAGATGGCCCGGGTCGACGGACAGCCGCTGGGCCAGCTCGCGATTCGTCAGCGAATCCTCTTCGCTCTGTCCCAGCATCTCCAGTACGCGTAGCCGAAGGGGATGGCCGAGCGCCTTCAGCTGCTCGGGACGATCGATCGTCAGGACATCGAGAAGCGGCGGCTGCACCTCGGGTGTCGACACACCGCGTATATATACGAAATCGGGTTCTGTTGTCTAGTCGCGCAACCGGGAAGCCGCTTTGCGATCGACAATCGCGAGCGTCTGGCCGCTCTCCGCGCGGACAAGGCTGCCGGGAACCGCCGGATCCGGCGGGCCTGCCAGAGCGGCTGCAACCGCCTCCGCCTTCGCCTCGCCGGTGACGAGGAACACGATCCGGTCTGCGGCCCGCAGGGCGGGTGGCGTCATCGTCACCCGCTCGACGTAGGGATCCAACTTCGAGTCGGCTGCGATCACGAGCCGCTCCGGCTCGGCCAAGCCGGGAGAGTGCGGAAAGAGCGAGGCAACGTGCCCGTCCGGCCCGAGACCGAGCAGGACCAGGTCGAGCTTCGTCTCCCGCAGCGCCTGCTCGTACGAGGCGGCCGCCGACTGCGGCTCGTCCTCGCCGCGGATCCTGTGCACACGCCCGGGTTGTCGCTCGAGCTTGTCGAAGAGCGCCCGCTTCGTCAGGCCGAAGTTCGACCGCTCGTCGTCGGGCGGCACGCACCGCTCGTCGCCCCACCAGACGCCGGCGCGGCTCCAGTCGGGCTCGAGACCGGCGGCGCGCTCGTAGGCCCTCACCGGAGTAGAGCCTCCGGTGAGGGCGATCTCGGCGCCGTTTCCGGCAGCATCGGCGAGGAGCTCGGCGACACTTTGCGCGGCCGCCTCCTCGTCCTCGGCGACGACGACGTCGACGTCGCGCGCTCTCAAGGAGCGCCCGAGGCGAGCTCGCGCGAGCGATCCATCGCGGCCTGAATCGCATTCAGGAATGCTGCGCGGACGCCGGCCTGCTCGAGCTCTCGCACCGCTCGGATCGTCGTGCCGCCCGGGGAGGTGACGCGCTCTCGGAGCTCAACGGGGTGCATCTGCTGGTCACGCAGGAGCTTCGCCGTGCCGAGCATGGTCTGGACGACGAGCTGGGTCGAGACCTCGCGTCCGAGCCCGAGGAGGATTCCCGCTTCGATCATCGCCTCCGACAGCAACGCAAAGTACGCGGGCCCTGAGCCCGACACCGCCGTGACGGCGTCCATGTACTCCTCGGGGACGCGGACGACCGCGCCGAGATGCGCCAGTGCCTCCTCCGCCAGAGCGAGATGTTCTTCGTCGGCGTGCGCACCCGGGCAGAGGCCGGCCATTCCTTCGTGAACTATGGCCGGGGCGTTGGGCATCGCCCGGACGACGGGCACGCCGGCCGCGAGCCGCTCCTCGATCGCGGCAGTCGGAATCGCGGCCGCCACCGACAGGACGGTCTGCTCCGGTGTGATCGCGGGAGCGATCTCCCCGAGTAGCGTGTCAAAGTCCTGGGGCTTGACTGCGATCACGACCAGAGCGGCGCCTGCAGCCGCCTCGACGTTCGAAAGGGTGGCCTTGATTCCGAGACGCTCGCCGAGCTCGGCTGCCCGCTCGTCGCGGCGCGCGCTCGCCACGATGTCGCCGGGCTCGCGCCAGCCGCTCCCGAGCAGGCCGGCGATCAGCGCCTCCCCGATCGTTCCGGCGCCCAGTACCGCGACACGTCGCTTCTCCACCGCCATGCCGGAAATCTACGCGGCGAGCGGCTCTGGGACCGGAATCGTCCCCAACCGAAAGCCCGAAAGCATGTACACGCTCGCCAGGCCCGCCCACTCGCCGTACGGCTCGAGCAGCTCAGCGGTCTCCCAGCCTTCCACCCGCCGGCCACGGAGACGGGAGAGAAGCTTGACCAGGCCGAGGTCGCCGACAAGCCCGCGCTCGTAACGGCCGAGCCCCTCGAGGCAGACGACACCCACCGACCATGGCCCGATCCGCGACTCGCGCACGAGCCGCGCGGCAGCAGCCTCAGTCGAGCACTCGCGCAGTCGTTCCAGGTCGAAGGCCCGGCAGAGGCGCACGAGCGCGCTCGCCCGAGGCCCCCCGAGCCCGAGTGCGCGAAGCTCGGCCGGCGAGAAGCGGCCGAGGATCGCCGAAGTGGGCGCAGCGTGGAGGCCGTCGAGCGACGGCATCGCCTCGCGAACGATCCGGCGCTCGATCGCGCGTGCGCGCTGCGCCGCGATCAGCTGCCCGCACAGGGCGCGCAGGAGCGCCTGGGCGACGGTTGAGCAGCGGAGCGGCCGTAGCCCTCGCAGTCGCCGAACGGTCGGGCCGAGGAACCGGTCGCCGGAGAAACGCTGCACGAACTCGGAGTGGTCGTCGTCGATTCCGAGCGTGAAGCGAATGCGATCGACGGCGGCTGCGGTCTCCGCCTTGACGACGATCGTTCCGTCGGGGAGCTGACGCGCGACGGCGATCTCGAGTCGTCCCTCGAGGTCGTAGACGGCGCTCATGGTTCCGCGCGCGGCAACCCGGGTCGCGTCGCTGCCGAGCCGGGTCGAGAGCCTCAGGGAGTAGGGGCCGCGCGGCTGGAGCGAGGCCTCGATCAACTCAGGCTCTGCGCTCTCGTCGAGGAGCTGAGCTGAGCTGCGCGGTCGAGGATGTCGAGAGCCTCTGATTCGCGGCCGGCCTGGCGGAGGTAGCGGGCCCACCCGCGATAGGCGTCGCTGAGATCGACCTGGTGCCCGTGCTCTCCAAGGAGATCGGTCGCCTTTCGGAACGTCTCGTCGGCGTCCTGCTTGTCCTGCAACGCCTGCGCCTCGGCGAGGGCCGCCCACGCGAGCCCTTGTTCGTTGGGATTGTCGCCGCCGAGCGCAGCGAGCGCCTCGCGCGCGTAGCCCTCCGCTGCCGCCCCCGAGCCAAGAGCCGCCGCCTGCCTGGCCTGGTCTGTGCGCAAGATCGCCAGGTCGAGGGGGCCGGGTTGCGGCCCGAAGAGATGCTCGGCCGCGTCGAAGTACGCCCCGGCTTCCTCGGTCCTTCCTTGCGAAAGCACGATCGTTCCGCAGAGCAGGTGGGCGCGAGCGAGGTGGAGCGTGTCCTCCGTCACCTCCAGCAAGGCGATCGCACGGCGGATGTACTCGAGAGCGACTCCCGACTCGCCCTGGAGTTGGCTCAGGCGGGCGAGCGACCAATAGAGCCGCACCCTGGTATAGGCGTCGACGAAGTTCCCCGCCTCGGCGAGGACTTCGTCGAGAACTGCGTGGGCTCGCTGGAGCTCCCCCACGTCGCTCAGTGCGTAGCTCAGATACGTGGCGAAGCGGACGTGACTGGCCGTGTCGTCGGATGCTTCCTGTCGGACACGCTCGAGGCAGCTCGCGAATAGCTCGACCGCCGTGCCCGGGTTCCCCAGTGCTGCATAGCTGCGCCCCAGCGCTTCGTAGACATCCGGCCGGCGGGCCGGCGACAGTTCCTCGACGCTCGGCTCGAGGCGGTCGACCGCCTCCGTGTTCCTGCCGGCGCCCGCTGCCGCAAGCCCGAGTGCGACGCGCGCGCGGAGGGCGCCACTCGAATCGCCGGCCGCGACAGCCTCTGCCAAGATGCCCTCGAGATCGGCCTCCGTCTTGCGGCCGGCCTGCCCGAGCCGCAGCTCGAGCTCGGCATCGGCGAGCCGAAGCTCACGCTCGTCCACCTCTCGCAGATCTGAGCCCGTCTCGAGATATTCGGGTGAGACGTTGAGCTTGCGCGCGAGTTGCCTGAGGGCCTTGACGGAAGGTCGCCGTGCTCCCGCCTCGATCCTGGAGATGTACGCATACGACACTCCGGGTGACGCGAGCTCGCGTTGTGAGAACCCGCGATCGAGCCGCAAACGGCGCAGGCGTTCGCCAATCGACTCCGGTCCGGTCTGCGGTCGGTCCAAGATCCCTCGCTTCATTTCATCGGTCCCCCCGGCTTTCGTCAAAGGCGTCAAAGCCGCTTGTTGACAACAAATGACGACCTTTGGGGGCTGTTCGTCGGCTCGGACCGCACGGCGCCCCGCCCGTAAGCTTCGCCCGATGAGCGAGACGATCGATCCACGTGTCGACATTGGCCATGTCCACCTGAAGGTCGCGGACATCGACCGCGCACTCGGCTTCTACCGCGATGTGCTCGGCTTCGACGTGACCCAGCGCTACGGAGACGAGGCCGCGTTCATCAGTGCTGGGGGGTACCACCATCACCTCGGCCTGAACACCTGGGAAAGCCGCGGCGGCTCACCCCCGCCGGCGGGGACGACGGGGCTCTACCACGTCGCGATCCGCTACCCGGACCGAGCGACGCTCGGCAACGCCCTCCGGCGGCTCGCCGAGGCTGGGGTTCCGATCAGCGGCGCCACAGACCACGGGGTCAGTGAGGCGATCTACCTTCGTGATCCGGACGGGAACGGGATTGAGCTCTACCGAGACCGGCCCGAGGAAGAGTGGCCGCGCGGCTCGGACGGGTCGCTCGCGATGGTGAACGCACCGCTCGACCTCGAAGCGCTGCTAGCCGAAGCCTCCTAAGCGTCCGAGGTCACGGTCCGCTGCGTCTGCGGCTCCGCGACCTGGGTGTCCTGAACCACGGTTCGGCGCGAGAAGAGGCCGTGCGCATAGCCCGCGAAGTAGATGATCAGCCCGCCGGGCCCGTAGAAATGCCCGAGCCAACGGAGGGCCTGCATGCCTTCCGAGCCGTACGGATGAATCGTCCCACTCGACCAGAGCGGATAGAGGACCGGGCTGACGATCAACCAGGCGCCCGCAGCGAAGGCAAGCAAGGCGCCGAAGGCCCCGCCGCCGCGGGACGGAGTCATCAGCATGAAGCCGCCGATCACCGCGACGATCCCGGGAATCAGCTGTGTCTCCCATTGCCGCGTGGAGAAGTCCCAGGTGGTGTCGTTGAAGAAGCCGAAGTTGAACAGCGGCCCGACCAGTGCGGCGGCGATCACCCAGCCGCCGAGCAGCGCGATCACAAAGCCGACCGGGATCGCCTTGGGCGTCCACGCGGTGGAGCGTCGGAGGGCCATGCGTTCGGTATGCCTGGTGCTCGCCAAAATCAAACGGGTAGCGTGGGCTCATGCCCAGGGGCTATATGGAAGGTCCTGCGGCCGAAGAGGCGGAGCGGCGCCTCGAGGAGCTCGAGCGCGGGCCCGCTGCGGAGGAGCCTGAGCAGCGCCTCGCCGTCTACGGCTCGACCGAGGACGACGCCGAGCCGCACTTCCTCGGCTGGCGGGACGAGGTCGACCCCGACGAGCTGTTCGAGAGCGGCCGGGCTTGGGGCCTCAAGGTCGTGCGCCGGTCTCCCTGATACGCGCTATACCTACGGCAATGGCCAAGCAGGCCAAACCGGTCGAGCAGTTGGACAGCGTCATCGTCCGCTTTGCGGGCGACTCGGGCGACGGCATGCAGCTGACCGGGGGCCGGTTCACCAGCGAGACCGCTGTGCTCGGAAACGACCTCTCGACGTTCCCGGACTTCCCGGCGGAGATTCGCGCGCCCGCGGGCTCGCTCCCCGGCGTCTCCGGCTTCCAGGTTCACTTCGCCGACCACGACATCCTGACGCCGGGCGACGCGCCGAACGTGCTGGTTGCGATGAACCCGGCCGCGCTGAAGACGAATCTTCGCGACCTCCCTCGCGGGGGAACGCTGATCGTCGATCAGGACACCTTCACCGAGCGGAACCTCGCGAAGGCCGGCTACGACGCGAACCCACTCGAGGACGAGACGCTCGACGGATACGACCTCCACACGGTGCCGCTGACGACGATGACGCTCGAGGCGACGAAGGAGGTCGAAGGCGTCACCAAGCGCGAAGCCGAGCGCGCCAAGAACATGTTTGCGCTCGGGCTGATGTCCTGGCTCTACCACCGGCCGACCGAGAACACGGTCGCGTTTCTCGAACGGAAGTTCGCGAAGCGGCCGGAGATCGCTGAGGCCAACAAGCGTGCCTTCAACGCGGGCTATGCCTTCGGTGAGACGACCGAGACGTTCGCCGTTTCCTACGAGGTCAAGCCGGCGAAACTTCGGCCCGGCACCTACCGGAACATCACCGGGAACCAGGCCCTCGCCTACGGGCTGATCGCCGCGGCCGTCAAGTCGGGACTGCCGCTCTTCCTCGGTGCGTACCCAATCACCCCGGCGAGCTCGATCCTCGAGGAGCTCGCGCGTCACAAGAACTTCGGCGTCCGCACGTTCCAGGCCGAGGACGAGATCGCAGCCGTCGGCGCGGCGCTCGGTGCGAGCTTCGGCGGCTCGCTCGGCGTCTCGACCTCGGCTGGGCCGGGCGTCGTGCTCAAGTCGGAGACGGTTGGTCTCGCCGTCGCGCTCGAGCTGCCGTTGCTGATCCTCGACATCCAGCGCGCGGGCCCTTCGACCGGGATGCCGACCAAGCCTGAGCAGGCCGATCTGTTGATGGTGATGTTCGGCCGTAACTCCGAGTCGCCCGTCCCCGTGCTGGCTGCCTCCACGCCGGCCCAGTGCTTCGAGGCGGCGATCGAGGCGGCGCGGATCGCGATCAAGTACCGCACCCCGGTCTACCTCCTCTCCGACGCCTACCTCGCAAACGGCTCCGAGCCCTGGTTGTTGCCCGATGTGACGTCGATCCCCGTTCTCGACCCTGACTTCACCACCGAGCAGCCGGCGGACGGTGACTTCCGTCCCTACGTGCGAGACGATGAGACCCTGGCTCGACCGTGGGCAATCCCCGGCACGCCGGGCCTGGAGCACCGGGTCGGGGGGCTCGAGAAGCAGGACCTGACCGGCAACGTCTCCTACGACGCGGAGAACCACGACCTGATGACCCGCCTGCGGGCCCAGAAGGTCGCCGGCATCGCAAACGACATTCCAGAGCTCGAGGTCGACGATCCGGATGGCGCCGACGTGCTCGTGCTCTCCTGGGGCGGCACCTACGGGCCGGTTGCCGCAGGCGTTCGCCGCGCGCGTGGCGACGGCGGCAACGTGGCGCATGCGCACCTGCACTACCTGAACCCGTTTCCCCGCAACACGGGCGACGTCGTCGGCGCCTACGAGAAGGTGCTGATCCCTGAGATCAACCTCGGCCAGCTCCGCAAGCTGATTCGCGCCGAGTTCCTGGTCGACGCGGCCGGCTTCAACCTCGTTCGCGGCTTGCCCTTCCGGGCGAGCGAGGTGCAGGAGGCAATCGAGGCGATGCTGTGAGCGAGCGTCGCTGGTGGCTCGACGACCGCCGCTGGGCTGTTGCCGGCGTGATCGCGCTGGTCGCCGCCGGCGTTTCGGCGCTGGGCGGACAGTGGGCCGAGGCAGCGCTTTTCCTGGCCACGGCGCTTGCGCTCGGGGTCGTGTCCTTCAGGACGGCAAGGAGGTAGAGATGTTCCAGAAGCTGATCGAGAAGCTACGCGGGAGTTCCCGCGCCCCGGACGACCTGTCGCTCGGCACCATGCGGCCGGGCGACTTCGCAGACGACCCGGCGACGCCGGAGCACGAGGGTGAGGGCCTGGCGCCGAACCCGCACGAACACACCGAGGAAACCGATGCTCGACCTAAATGACTTCATCCGCGACGAAGGACGAGCCCGCAAGTGAGCGAGCCGAACGGAAACGGCGGGCAGCCGAAGCTGACCGCCAAGGACTACAAGACCGACCAGGAGGTTCGCTGGTGCCCGGGGTGTGGCGACTACGCGATCCTTGCCGCCTTGCAGGGCTTCATGCCCGAGCTCGAGATCCCGAAGGAGCGGATCGTCTTCGTCTCCGGGATCGGCTGCGCTGCCCGCTTCCCCTACTACATGGAGACATATGGGATCCACTCGATCCACGGCCGGGCGCCCGCGATTGCGACGGGCCTCTCCGTCTCGCGGCCCGACCTCTCGGTCTGGGTCGTCACCGGTGACGGCGATGCGCTCTCGATCGGCGGCAACCACCTGATCCACGCGCTGCGGCGCAACGTCAACATCAAGGTCCTCCTCTTCAACAACGAGATCTACGGGCTGACGAAAGGGCAGTATTCGCCGACGAGCCCCCGCGGCAAGGTGACGAAGTCGACCCCGATGGGCTCGCTCGACTGGCCGTTCAACCCGCTCTCGCTTGCGATCGGCGCCGAGGCCACGTTTGTCGCACGCGCGATCGACACCGACCGCGCCCAGCTGACGGAGGTTCTGCGGGCCGCCGGGAAGCACAAGGGCAGCGCCTTCGTCGAGATCTTCCAGAACTGCAATATCTTCAACGACGGCGCGTTCGACTTCGTCCGCGAGGACAAGGAAAACCGGATCTACCTCGAGCACGGACGGCCGGTCAGATGGGGCCCCGGCGGCGAGAAGGGCGTACGTCTCCGCGACGACGGCTCGGCCGAGGTCTTCGAAGGTGAGGACCAGGCGCTCGCCTGGGACGCGCACCACCCCGAGGCCTCGCCTGCCTTCGCACTCTCGCGCTTGACGCGCGACACGGTCGGCGCCACGCCGGTCGGGATCTTCAGGGACGTCGAGCGGCCGGTCTACGACGAGCTGATGGAGGAGCAGCTGGCGACCGCGCGGGCGCAAAAGGAAGGCGACCTCGCGGAGCTGCTGACTGCGGGAGACTCGTGGACGATCTCGTAGTTCTCGAAGCAGTGTCGACCGAGATGGAAGCCGATCTGATCTGCTCCGTCCTTCGCGGAGAGGGGATCCAATCCATGTATCGGCCGACGAACTTCGCCACTGGTGCGAACGACGGGCTTTCCGGAAGCGGCGCGCGCGAGATCCTCGTCCGTGCCGACGACGCAGGCAAGGCGCGTGAGGTGCTCGAGCTCCAGCGCCACTCTGGCCTCTGAGCGCGGGCGATCACCAGCCGATCGCAGGTTCTCCCGCCCGGCGTTTCGAGGAGGCGTATGGTCCTCTTCGTCGTGCGGACCGATGTGGCGATCCTTGGCGGGCGCCGGGTCAAGCTTCCGGTCGGCTGGACAAAGCAGAGGGTCGTGTCCGTTCTCGGCGGGGCCGAAATCGACGCGGGTGCAACGCCTGGTGAGGGAGCGACCTTGAGGATCGTCAGCGTTCTCGCCGGCGCCAAGGTCGTTGTCCCCGAGGGCGCCAATGTCTCGCTCGGCGGCATCGCGATCCTGGGTGGTCGCAAGGTCGACGTCTCGCCTCGGGCGGACGGGCCGCAAATCCGAATCGTCGCCCATTCGCTTCTGGGCGGCTTGCGCGTCACCGATCGTCCTTAGACGCGAGAGCGCGGGAAACTTTTTGCGCCCTGGCGCGTCTAGGTGAATGAGCGGTCTGATCGCGAGGACCGGACCGCGTCTCTTCGAGGCCCAAAAAATTCCCTGAGGGGGATTGGGTCTCGACGATCCTACGCCCACTTGCCTGCGATTGATAGGGGCCTGCTCTGGTTTCCCGTCGTCTCGATCAGCGGCAAGTCTTCGCCGTCGAGCGGGCATGCCCAAACTGCCTGTCGCCGTCTAGCTGAGCCGAGGCGCGGAGTCGGCGTGATGCTTGAGCCAGGCCGTGCGAAGCTCGCGCGTCCGCCGCTCGAGACCAGCGATCAGCTCGCGGGCCTCCTCGAGCTCGCGCGAGAGTGCTTCGACGCGGCGCACCTCTACCGCGATTTCGGCGAGCGGGCTCGCCGGATCCGCGTTCAGCTTCGCCAGCCTGCCTTCGGCCGCGCGGAGCTGTGCCTCGGTCGCGCGCGCCCAGCCGCCCGCCTGGTCGGCCAGCGTGCGGAGCTCGCTCTCGATCGCCGCGCCGCCGCCGACGACCTCACGCAGGCGTGTCGTCAAGGCGAGATCGAGCTTCTGAGGTGGACGGCTCACCGGGCAGCCTGAGCCTGACAGATTCGACTCGACGCCGCGTGGGGGTTACCAGCAGCGCGGCCACGACGCCCACGAAGGCGGCGACCGCTGCAATGCTGAATGCGACTTCGTACCCGCGCGCTGACGGCACGCTCGTGCCGCCGATCGTGTGAGCGGTGAGGATCGCTGCGCCCACCTCGCCGCCAATGACGCCGCCGACGGTGCGCATGACCGTGTTCATGCCCGTCGCGACTCCGGTCTCCGTCGGCCGAACCGCTTCCGTGATCAGCGTCGCCATTGCCGCGAAGGCAAAGCCGACGCCGGTCCCGAGGACGGGCATCGCGAGGAGGATCTGCCACGGGTGCTCATTCCAGAGAGCCAGCATCCCGGCGGAGATGCCCGCGAGGGCCATGCCGGCGGCGAGCGGCCACTTCGAGCCGGTGCGCCGGCCGATCAGGCCCGCGGCGGGCCCCGCAAACAGGAGGGCGAACGAGCTCGGCAGCAGGTACAGCCCTGCCTTCGTCACGGTCGCGTTGAAGCCGTAGTCGATCAGCCGGGCGGTTTCGGCCGTGAGCCCGCGGGGAGCCTCGACGAAGTTCGGGATCAGCACGAAGGTTCCGAACATCGCAAACCCCGTGATCAGTGCGCAGATGTTGGTGAAGAGAACCTGGCGCTGGACGAAGACGTGCATGTCCACCATCGGCTCCGGAACGGTCAGCTCGGCGATGACCCAACTCGCCAATAGTACGGCGGCGCCGATGAAAAGCCCGCCGACCCGGGCAGAAGTCCAGCCCCAGCTCTCACCCTCGGTCAGGGCGAGGAGCAGGCAGACGAGGCCGGCTGAAAGGAGCGTGGCACCGAGGAAGTCGACGCGGCCCGGCGTCCTGATCGGCGACTCCGGCACGAACCGGTGCACGGCGTAGGCGGCGATCGCGACCGGGATCGCCCCGAAGATGAACAGCCAGCGCCACGAGAGGTTGTCGACGATGAGGCCGGAGAAGACGATCCCGAAGCCGCCGCCGACGCCGAAGACCGCCGAAATCAAGCCGATCCCCACGCCGACCTTCTCGGGTGGGAACTCGTCTCGAATGATCCCGAAGCTGAGCGGGAAGACCGCCGCGCCGAGGCCCTGCACGGCGCGGAAGAAGATCAGCACCCAGATGTTCCAGGCGGCGGCCGCGCCGACGCAGCCGATGAAGAACAGCACCAGCGAGATCACGAGTAACCGCCCCTTGCCGTACTGGTCGCCGAGCTTGCCGAAGATCGGCGTCGAGACCGAGGCCACCAGCAGCAGGATCGTCAGCACCCAGGTGACCCAGGTCGTTGTCGTGTTCAGTTCGCGCTGCAGGGTCGGAAGCGCGGGGATCACCATCGTCTGCTGCAGCGCGTAGGCCGTTCCGGCGATCGTCAGGATCGCGAGCGTGACGTTGTAGTGCTGCCGCTGGGCGTCGGCCACGAGGCGGAGGCTAGCGGGCGCGACAAAACCCGCCGCAGCGGGTTTCGTCGTCGAGAGGGAGGAAGGGCAGGTCCGGAGCGCGTTACCGCGGATGCTCTGAATCGGGCCCATCGTGCCCCGCCTGAGTCAGCGCACGGTTCGGGCCCGGTAATCCGTCCGTAAAGCCTTCGGGTTGCGGAAGTCGGACCGTGAATCTCGTGCCGCTGGCTCCGCCCTCACGGCTCTCGACCTCGACGGAGCCGCCCATGCCGGTGGTCAACTCCTTGACGATCGAGAGCCCAAGGCCGGTGCCGACCGCGCGGTCGGATGCATAGCGGGAATAGAGGTAGAACCGCTCGAAGGCCCGGCCGACGTCCTCGTTCTTCAGGCCCGGCCCCGTGTCCTCGACGATGAGCGCGCCCGGCTCCGCCGAGACACGGACGACGCCCTCGCGTGGAGTCAGGCGCAACGCGTTCTCGACGAGGTTCGAAGTCACCTGCAGGATCCGGTCCGGATCGGCGGTTGCCGGCGCCGGCGCCGGTGCAAACGCCTCGAGCGTGACGCCGAACTCGCGCGCCTGCGACTCGTAGCGCTGGACCGCGTCCCGGGCGACCTCGGCGAGATCGACCGTCTCGCGGTGGATCGAGAAGTCGGTGCGGTTCATCCGGGCGAGATCGAGCAAGTCTCTGACGAGTCGCTCGAGGCGGGCGGCCTCGCTCGAGATGATGGAGACGGCTTCGTCGGTGTCGAAGGCACCGTCGGTGACGCCCTCGGCGTAGCCGCGGATCGCGGTCAACGGTGTCTTCAGCTCATGGCTGACTGAGAGCAGGAACTGCTTCTCGGCCTCCCTCGCCTTCGCGAGCTGCGCTGCCATCTCGTTGAACGCGCGTGCGAGGCTGGCGATCTCGTAGGCGCCCTCGATCGGCACGGGCTCCGGCTCGCGTTCTTCGGCGAGATGGCGCGTCGCGTCGACGACTCGTCTGACGGGCCGCGCGATTCGCTGGGCGAGCAGGTACGCCGCCAGCGCCGCCAGGGTGATCCCTGCGCCGGCCGCAATGAGGAGCCCGATCAGGAACGGATAGAAGGCGCTGTTGCCGCGACTCCGCGGCCGCAAGAGGACGAGAGCCTGCCTGCCCACCTTCCGCGCTGAGAAGAAGTAGTCGGTGTTGTTGATCGACTCCGTGCCGTCCAAGGGCTTTCGTCGAAGGACGAGCTCTCGGTCCTTGGCCGAGAGGTAGGGCGAAGGCCGCCTCAGGTTGACCGCGACCGCACGCTCCTGCTGTGCCTTCAGAATCCTGTTCAGCTCCCCCAAGCGCGCGAGCGGGAAGATCGAGCTGACCTCCCGAGCGGCTAGGACGTCGGCCTGGTGTGCGAGCCCCTGGAGCGTCGCGTGCTCGACCTGCCGACGCGTGAGTAGCGCACCCACCACGAGCATCAGCCCAACCGAGAGGACAACCACGAGCACCGTCGTCACGAACAGGTTCGTCCGCAGCGAGCGGCGGCGATTCACGGCCTGATGGTCTTGTACCCGGCTCCGCGAACGGTGCGGATCAGCTCGGGGCGCCCGAGCTTGCGGCGGAGTTGCGCGACGTGGACGTCCACCGTCCGGGTGCCGCCGGGGTACGTCATCCCCCAGACCCGGTCGAGCAGCTGGTCGCGGCTGACGACGATCCCGGGATTCTCCAGCAAGGTTGCGAGCAGGTCGAACTCCTTGGTCGTCAGCTCGACGGGCTCTCCGTCGACGGCAACCTCACGAGCCTTCCGATTGACGACGACGTCGTGCAACGTCAGCACCTCCTCGGCGCTGCGGCCGTCGGCGCGGCGCAGAACGGCCTTGATCCGGGCGACGAGCTCCCGTGGCGAGAACGGCTTGGTCAGGTAGTCGTCTGCACCGAGCTCGAGGCCGGCGACGCGATCGGGCTCTTCGTCTCGGGCGGTCAGCATCAGAATCGGCACGTCCGAGCGAGTTCGAACCAGTCGGGCGACGTCGAAGCCGTCGATCCCAGGCAGCCGGATGTCGAGGATGACGATCCGCACCTGGTGGCGGCTCAGCTCGGCGATCGCCTCCTCGCCCGAGCGCACCCAGACGACCCTGTAGCCGCTCCGCTCGAGATAGCCGCGGGTCATCGAGCCGATCGAGTGCTCGTCCTCGACGAGGAGGACCATGCCTCCTTGACTCCCGTTCGGCCCGGTCCTAACGCTCACTTGCCGGTGGCGTACACCTGGTCGGCAGCCTTGTCGCCGTCACGCATCGTCGTCGCCATCATGCCTTTTCGAAGCTGCAGGAAGGTGCCGTTCTGGTTATTCAGCTTCACGTGGGCATTGGGCGAGATGTCGACCGTGACGTCAGTCCCGTCGGCTTCGCGGATCACCAGCTGGAAGGCGCCCACTTGCCTGATCTTGCCGCGGTCGAGGCGATAGTCGTGTGGCGCCGTGTCCGTGACGAAGAGCTCGGCCTTGACGAGCTTGTTTCCGAAGAGAAGCGCCACGGTCGCAGGCGGCCACTTCGGTGACTGCTTCGGCACCGTTCCGTAGACCGTGTCGGCCGGGAGATCTCCAGTCGGGGTGACTTCGTGGGCAACAGCTACCTGCATGCCGAGACGGAGAAGCCGGAAGCCCGCGGGACGGCCGTTGACGAAGACTCGCGCTGTAGGAGCCACCCTGATCGCAACCTTGATCCCGTCGCGCTCGATGAGCGTCAGTGAGCCCGCCGCGTAGCGCTTGACAAGCTTGCCCCGGTCGAGCCGGAAGTCGCGGGTCGCGTGATCCTTCCCTTTGACGACGATTCCGCCGCGAAGCAGCTTCGGGCCGAGCAGGTAGCTCGTGACCGACGCCGGCAGTGGCCCCGGCGGCGGAGCAAACGCCAAAGCCGACCCTGCAACGGCCGCTGCGCACGCGAACACGACAATGCTGAGACCCCGTCTAGTCACTCTCTCATTGTCGCCGCCGCCACCGGCATTCGTGAGCCGGGGTGTAAGACCAACGTAAAAAGGCGCTCGAAAAACTGATTCAGGCCGGCTCAGCGCGGACGCGCGGCAGCTGTGGCAGCGCCGTGAGCGCCACCAGCGCAGTCACCGTGCCGGCGACGGCGAAAGCAAGCTCCGTGCCGCCGGTGGCCGCGAGCCACCCCGTCAGGATGCCGCCGAGCGGCGCGAGCCCGTTGAATGCGAAGTAGTAGAAGCCGATCACGCGGCCGCGCAAATGATCCGGCGCCCGCAGCTGGAGGAGAGCATTCGAGTTCGCCGTGTAGAGGGTGAAACAGACACCGGCGATGAACAGCAGCACGACGGCCGGTCCCAAGGAGTGCTGCGGCGCGAGCACGAGCTCGGCCACCCCGAGTCCGCCTGCGCCCGCGACGATCGCCTTCCAGCTGGCCCGCGACAGCGCGGCGGAGAGAAGGCCGCCGACGAGGGCGCCCGCCCCGAAGCACGCTGCGATCAGGCCGAAGACGCCCGGCCCTGACTCGAGCGTGCTCCGCGCCAGCACAGGCAACAGGACATTGAAGTTCATCGCGATCGTCGAGATCGCGACGAGCATCGCCAGCACCAGGCGGACATGCGGGCTCTCACGGGCGTACGACACGCCCTCGCGAAGGTCGGCGAACAGTGTCGCCACATGCTCGCGGGGCGCAAACGACATCAGATTGCTCGTGTCCATCAGCAGCAGGCCGACGAGAACGGCGACGAAGCTGGCGGCGTTGATCGCAAACGCCGGGCCGACGCCGAAGGCGGCGATCAGGAGGCCGCCGATGCCGGGGCCGACGATCCGGGCGGCGTTGAAGAGGGAGGAGTTGAGCGCTACCGCGTTCGGCAGCTCGGCACGGCCGACCATCTTGAAAGTGAGCTGCTGGCGCGAGGGCGCGTCGAGCACGAGCACGATCCCGGTCATGATCGCGAGCGTGTAGATCATCCAGACCTGAGCGATGCCGGCGAGAACGATCGCCGCGAGGACGGAGGCGATCACCATCCGGATCGCCTGCGTGACGACGACGGTGCGCCAGGTGTCGAGGCGGTCGACGACGACGCCGGCGACCAGCCCGAGGACGCTGAAAGGCACGAACTGGCAGGCGGCCAGGACCCCGACGGCGAAGGCCGAATGGGTCAGCGCCAGCACGAGCCAGGCCTGTGCGACCTTGTCGATCCAGGTCCCCGTCTGGGAGATCGCCTGCCCCAGGAAGTAGAGCCGGTAGTTCCTGTGCATGCGGAGGCTCGCGAAGGCGCGGCGGTTGATCATGAGGATGGCGGCGGTCACTCGTCGATCAGCTGTTGGAGGGGCTCGATTGCTGCATCGACGGCCTCGAGCTCGGCTGGAGACAAATCCCTGAGTCGAGCGGCGAGCCAGGCCGTTCGCCGTGACTTGACCGAGCGCAGGACGCGGTCGCCCTCGGCGGAGACGCGCAAGCCGATGCGGCGGCGGTCCTCGTTGGACGCCTCACGCTCGAGAAGGCCTGCCTGCTCGAGGCGCGTCACGTACTTCGACATCCCCGGCGCCGACATTCGCTCGAGCTCGGCGAGCTCACGCACGCCGATCCCGGGCCGGCGCTGGATCGTGAAGAGGAGAGAAGCCTGGCCCCCTGTGACGCCGAGTGAGTGAATCTCACGACGGAGGTGGCGATTCAGCTTCAGCAGAACCGGCCGCAGCCGGTTCGCAACCGTGACTGGATCGCTGACTGTGTGCGAGAGCGTGGCCAAATCGTTAACTAAGTTAACGGTAGCAAGAACGGCATACTTGAGCCCCGAATGAGCCCGAACCCCCTCGACGACGTCGCCCGCGGCCTCCAGGTGATCCGGGATCGCCTGCGGCAAACAGCCGGCGGCGATCCCGTTGACTGGGTGGCCGACCAGCTCCGCAAGCCGCTGCCGCCGCTTCCGCTCTACGAGCTGCAAGCCGAGCTCGACTCGCTGGTCGGGCTCGAGACGGTCAAGGAACAGGTTCGCGCGCTTGTCGCGTTCCTCCAGGTGCAGGCCCGGCGTCTCGAGCACGGGCTGCCGGAGGTCGCCACCTCGCAACACCTCGTCTTCCGCGGCAACCCGGGGACGGGCAAGACGACGATCGCGCGCCTGCTGGCGCAGATGTACCGCTCGATGGGTCTACTGGAGAAGGGTCACCTCGTCGAGGTCGACCGAGCCGGACTGGTCGGCGAGTACGTGGGCACCACCGCGATCAAGACCGACCGCGCCATTCAGCGGGCGCTCGACGGAGTCCTCTTCATCGACGAGGCGTATTCGCTCGTTCGGCCCGGCCCACATGGACGCCAGGACTTCGGCCCGGAGGCAGTCGAGACGTTGCTGAAGCGGATGGAGGACTACCGCCACCGGCTCGTCGTCATCGTCGCCGGCTATCCCCGCCTGATGGAAGAGTTCCTCGCCTCGAATCCGGGCCTACGCTCGCGATTCGCGCGCGAGATCGACTTTCCGGATTACTCGACACACGAGCTGCTCGCGATCACCGCCAAGTTCGCGGCCGAGAACGAATACGTGCTCACCGAAGGCGCGGATCAGGCGCTGACGCGGCTCTTCGAGAACGCTCGTCGCGGCGAGGGCTTCGGAAATGCGCGCTTCGCCCGCACGATCTTCGAGCAGGCGTTGAACGCACAGGCTCTCCGGTTGGCCGACGTTTCCGGGCCGGAGCTGGCTGACCTCGAGCCGGCGGCTCTGATGACGCTGACGGGAGACGACGTCGCTGCCGCGGCGCAGGCGCTCGGCGAGGACAGCTCGGGCCAGCGTCGCTGGCCCTGGGGCAAGGCGTCCTAGTCGGTCGAGTCGGAAGGCAGGAGATCCACGGAGACGATCGTCTCCGGGTTGATGTACCGCCCGCCGAAGAAAGGCCACTCGTCGGCCTGGGTGAGGTCGGTGACGACTGCGTGGCCGAGCGCGATCGCCTTGTCGCCGTCATCGGTCTCGCCGGCGGTGATCAGGTCGCCGTTCGTCAGCCGGATCGCAATCTTGAGGGCCCGCTCTGCAGTGGGCTCGGGCGTTCCGGCAGGAATCGCCGGGGCGGGCGGGGGAGCCTCGATCCCGTGGGCGGCCCGCAACTCGGCTACCTCCTCGGCGGAGGCCCAACCGCGCTCGACGATGATGTCGAGCACCTGCTTGCCGGTCTCGAGCCGGTCGCGGTGCGCCTGCGCGAGCTGGCCCATCGTCAGCCTGCCGGCCTCGACGAGGTCGGTTTCCGGCGGTGGGCGGAGCGGAGCGGCCTGTGAAGGCATCTCGGCCTCGCGCAGGTCGGGCCCATCAACGGGCTCGGGGGTGACCGGAGGCCCGGCCGGAAGTGGTTCTGGGGAGTGAAGGGTCATTCGCCGCAGGGACGGAGTACGCCGCTCCGTCGGGCTCTCTATCGGCCGAGCGCAGCTCGTTCTGTGTCCCTCTAAAGGTGGACTCGGCGTTTGCTGCCGATTGAAAGCGGCTAAGACGCCATCGCGATGCGGCCTCGGCGCAGACCTGCGCGAACACGCGTGGATGAACAGACGACGGCGGGACCCCCCGTTATCGAGGAAGAGGAGTACGTTCGGCCCCGGCGGCCGCCGGGGCCCGAACTGTGGCCATGGCTTCTGCTGCTTCTGGTGCTCGTGGTCGGTGGCCTGCTTGCCGCGTACTTTTTGACGCGTGATGACAACAAGAAAGGCAAGGCCGCGTCAGCGGTCACGGTGCCGGGGGTCGTCGGCGTCAAGCAAGACGAGGCGGTCCGCCGCCTGAACGAGCGCGGGCTCGTCCCGCAGCTGAAGACGCTTCCAAGCAAGTTCCCACGCGGGACGGTCTTTGCCCAAGACCCGGGCGAGGGCACGAAGGTCGATCGGGGCTCGCAGGTCGCCCTTTCCGTCTCGGCAGCCACCGTCGTGCCGGTCCCCAACGTCGTCGGCCAGAAGACGGCCGCGGCCGTCGCGAAGCTGAAAGCCGCCGGCTTGGGCGCTCAGGTCACGACCGTGCCCGCGAAGGCGGCGGCCGGAACCGTGTTGGCCGAGAACCCTCAGGCCGGCACGCGGGTCGGTAAGGGATCGACGGTGGCTCTGCGCGTTTCGAAGGGCCAGGCGACCGTGCCTGACGTTGGCGGCCAGGACGTCGCCTCCGCCCAGGCAGCGCTGCGCGCGGCGGGGCTTGTGCCGGCGGTGTTTCAGGTGCCCAGCGCGCAGACGAAGGGGACCGTCACCGGCCAGAATCCCTTGCCGGACAAGAAGGTGGCTCGCGGCTCCAAGGTGCGCATCAATGTCTCCGCCGGAGCCGGAGCGTCCGGCGGCACGACGACTCAGAGCACGACCACGACCCCGACCACAACGACCCAGCAGGTGCAGGCGCCGAACGTGGTCGGGCTTCAGCAGAACGTCGCCCAGCGGCGCCTGAACCGGGCAGGCCTAGCCGTTCGGGTCCGATACATCGCTTCGTCGAAGCCTTCGGGCCAAGTTGTGAACCAAAGCCCTACAGCCGGCACCTTAGTGAAGAAGGGCTCCAGGGTCCAGATCAGCGTTTCCGTCGGCCCCAATGCGACCACGACGCAGGTCCCTGACGTCGTCGGGCAGGATCAGCAGACCGCGACGACGACCCTGCAGGATGCCGGGTTCGAGGTACAGGTGATCAACCTCCCCGCGACGGATCCGAGCCAGAACGGCAACGTCATCGACGAGCAGCCGGGCGGCGGCTCGCGCGCTCCGCAGGGCTCGACCGTGACGATCTACGTCGCGTCGACTGGTTAGCCAGCGGCTGAGCGCAGACCGGCGACCGCGCGCGCGAGGATGTCGCGAAGGGCACGCTGGTCGGCTTCGGGCAGCGCCGCGATCGCCTCGGGCGGCTCGCTCATGATCGTCAGAACACGGTCGCGGAGCTTCAAGCCGCTGGGCGTGATCGTCAACGCCTTGACCCGACGATCGCCCTCAGCGCTCTGGCGCGCGACGAGGCCGCGGGCCTCTAGCCGGTCGGCGATGCCGGTGACGTTTGACGCGTCGCAGAACAATCGCTCGGCGAGGGCGCTCATCGGCAGCGGGCGCCCCGGTTCCAACAATCGCAGAGCGTGGGCCTGGGCGAAGCTCAGACCGAGCTCGCCCAGCTCCGCGCCGACCTTGGTTCTTTGGGCCATCCCGAGCTCGAAAAAGTACTTCTGAGCCTCGTAGGCGGCCGTCGTCCGGGGTTTCGCGTCCACTGCCATTGTACACATCTTACTTGAAGCAGTAGGTATTTGACAACCTCAAGCATTTGGGTAGGCTAAGGCTCGTGAACGAGCCGGCGATCGAAGCCACCAACCTCGTCCGTGAGTTCAAGAACGGGCCACGTGCCGTCGACGGGATCGACCTGAGAGTCGAGCCCGGCGAGATCTACGGCTTCCTCGGGCCGAACGGCGCCGGCAAGTCGACGACGGTGCACATGCTGACGACACTGCTGCCGCCGACTTCAGGCTCGGCACGGGTGGCCGGATACGACGTCGTCACGGAAGGGGCAAAGGTACGGGCGGCGATCGGTGCCGCGCTCCAGGAAGCGGCGCTCGACCCGTTGCTGACCGGCCGGGAACACCTTCGGCTGCAGGCGTCGCTGCAGGCGCTGCCCCGTTCGGACCGCAACCGCCGCGCGGACGAGCTGATCGCGCGGGTCGGTCTGACACACGCGGCCGATCGAAAGGTTCGCGGCTATTCAGGCGGCATGAAGCGGCGGCTCGACCTCGCAATGGCGCTCGTGCATCGACCGAGCGTGCTCTTCCTCGACGAGCCGACGACCGGCCTCGACATCCAGAGCCGAACGTCCCTCTGGGACGAGGTCGCCCGCCTCGCGCGCGAGGACCAGGTCACCGTCTTTCTGACAACGCAGTACCTCGAGGAAGCCGACGTGCTCGCGAACCGGGTCGGGATCATCGACCACGGGCACATCGTCGCGGAGGGCACCCCTGACGAGCTCAAGGCCCAGGTCGGCCGCCCGACGGTCGAGGCGATTCCCGTCGACCCCGACGAAGCGGAGCGCGTCGCAGAGATCCTGAGCCGCTTCGGAGATCCCTGCGGCTCGGCTAAGGGCGTCGCGGTCCGGCTCCGGACGGGCGAGACGGGTCTCGCCGACGTCGTGAGGGCGCTCGACGGCGCCGGTGTGGAGGTGGCGAACCTACAGCTGCACCAGCCGACGCTCGACGACGTCTTCCTCGCGAAGACGGGGCGCTCACTCGAGGGCTCCGACGAGGAGGAAGACGAGCCGCCCCGCCGGCCGGAGCTTGCGGTCGAGCCTGCGTGAACGTCTTCGCCGACCAGGTCTTCCTGCTCGCCCGCCGCTCTGTCGTCAGGACCGTGCGCCAGCCGGCGAACGTGATCTCGCCCTTGATCTTCCCGATGATGCTCCTGGCGGTGAACTCGGGCGGCCTGAAGGCGGAGACCAGGCTTCCGGGCTTTCCGACCCATTCGTTCGTCGCCTTCGCACTCGCGGTGCCTTTCATCCAGGGCGCGCTCTTCGCGACGATGAACGCGGGCACCGACCTTGCCCGCGACATCCAGACCGGATTCCTCAACCGGCTTTCGCTGACGCCGATGCGCGGCGTCGCGCTGCTCACGGGCCAGCTCGGCGGCGTCGTCGTCATGGGCGCGGTGCAGGCGGCCTTCTACCTGATCGTCGGGTACATCGTCGGTGTCCGGCTCGCATCGGGGGCGGCAGGCGTCCTCGTGCTCTTCGCCTTCGCGATCCTCATCTCGCTCGGCTTCGGCGCACTCGGTGCCTTCGCGGCGCTGCGCACCGGATCGGGCGAGGCGGTTCAGAGCCTCTTTCCGGTCTTCTTCGTCTTCCTCTTCCTCTCGTCGATGAACATCCCGCGGAACCTGATCCAGGTGACCTGGTTCCGCGACGTCGCAACGGCCAACCCGGTCTCATACCTGCTCGAGGGCGTCCGCAGCCTGATCATCATCGGTTGGGACGCCGAGGCTCTCGCGCTCGGCTTCGGGATCGCCGCGGTGCTCACGGTGGTCGCGCTTTTCTGCGCGAGCTGGGCGCTGCGCATCAGGATGGCCCGGACATGAGGACGGTCGCCGTGGCCCAGGGCGTCGCCTGGCGCACGCTCCACAACGTCTTCACGAACCCCTCGCTGCTGATCCCGTCGATCCTCTTCCCGCTCTTCTTCTTCACGGCGTTCGCAGGCGGCCTCTCGCGTGTCAGCGAGGTGCCGGGCTTCGACTACAAGGGCGGCTATACCGCGTTCCAGTTCGTCTTCGTCCTCCTCCAGTCAGCAGCCTTCGGCGGTGTCTTCACCGGCTTCGGGATCGCCCGCGACTTCGAGAGCGGCTTCGCGAGGAGACTGCTGCTCGCAGCGCCGAACAGGACCGGGATTGTGCTCGGCTACGCGGTCGCCGCGCTCGGCCGCTGGTTCGTCACGGCCGCGGTGCTGACGGTCGTCGCCCTGATCGCCGGAATGCACATCGGCGGCAGCGGCGTCGACGTCTTCGGGCTCTACACACTGGCGGTGATCGTCAACGGCGCGGCGGTGCTGTGGGCGGCCGGGGTGGCGATGCGGCTGCGGACGATGCAGGCCGGGCCGGTGATGCAGTTCCCCGTTTTCCTGGTGCTCTTCTTCGCACCCGTGTACGTGCCGCTCTCGCTACTGGAGGGCTGGATTCACACGGTCGCCGTGCTCAACCCTCTGACCCGTGTGCTCGAGTCCGGTCGCGGCTTCCTCGCCGGGACGCCGACAGAGGTCGGCGCCGCCTTCGGCGCCGCGCTGGCCCTGATGATCGGGTTCTCCATCTGGGCGGTGCGCGGCTTGCGAAAGGCCGAGGCGGCGGGCTGACTCTCAGCCCGTGGGGTTTGGCGCGCCAGGAGTCGGGCTCGCAGTGACGGCGAAGTCGGCCCCGTTGTCGTTCGTGTCCTTGCCGTCGGGACGGCGAATGACGCTCGAGCCCGGTGCGGCGGTCGCCGGTGGGGCGGGCGCCGGCCTCGTCTCGACGAAGGCGTTCGTCGCGGTCCCGTAGCCGATCGAATCGGTCAGCTTGCCCGCAGCGTCACGAAGGCCGACGCCACCGGCGGCGGCCGCGAGCGCGGAGGAGAAGCTCTGATCGGCCTTCTTCGCGCCGGCGTAGCCGCTGCCGCCGAAGAGATAGAAGGCTCCCGGCGCGAGGATCGTCCCGTCCGGAATCGTCGCGAGCCCGATGTCGCTCGTTCCCGCTCCCGACCGGTAGACGAGTTTGAACCCGCCTACGTCGGCCGGGGCGGCGCTTGCGTTGAACAGCTCGACGAACTCGTCGCTTGCGGCGCCGGTCGTTCCCGTCGAGAGCTCGTTCACGGAAACCGCGACCGCGCTCGGCGTGGTCACGCAGGTCAAAGTGGCACGCCCCGAGGCGTCGTAGTCGAGCTTCAGGGTCCCGGCCCCGCGGCACGACACGCCGGCAAGCCGCTCGAGGGAATCGATCGGCGCGCCCGGATCGCCCTTGGGGCCTTTCGGCCCCGGTTCGCCCGTCGGGCCGGGAGGGCCGCCCGGTCCGGGAGCTCCGGCGGCGCCGCTCCGCCCGGCCTCGCCGGGCGCCCCCTGCGGGCCGGGCACGTTCCACGAGACGCTCCGCTCACGCCGCCGGCAGTCCGACGGACGCGCGACCAGCCGCAGGAAGCCGCCGGCGCGCGAGGCGCAGGCCTGAATCGTGGTCACCGCATCCTGGGGCGTCCGCGCCACGGCCACCGCGCCGCCGGCGGGAGCGGCAAGCGCCAGGATGATCAGGAGCGAGCGGAGGGGGCTTACGGGCATGCCTACGTGGTAGCGGCGGCAGACGAGCTCCACCAGAGAGCGTTCGTGATCCGGCGCAATTATGGTGCGAACCCGTGCGTCCTCCCAATTCGCAAGTAGGATTGGCGAAGGAGGACGGCCGCCGCCCTTGAACGCCCTCGCAGGACCAGATGAGCGACTTCGGCGACCGGATCAAAGACGCACGAATCTCGACGAGACCCCTCGTCGGGCTGGCGGCCGTGCAGGCTGCCGATCAGCCACCACCCGAAGAGGTCGACGTGGAGCCGGAGGTCTCGGCCGACGAGCTGGCAGCGCATCGTCGCCGGGTCGACGAGCTCGCCCGCAGGGTCGATGCACTGAACGCGGCGCTCCTGCGAGAGCTCACGCATCACCCACACGGCGCTTCGGAGTTTCCGCGGACGATGGCGGTGCTGGCGGATGAGCTCGCCGAGCGGGTCTCGGGCTCAGAGTAAGCCCGGGGTTGACTCGAGTCGGGCGGCTATCACCCCGTCGGCCTCCATGGCGCTGGCGGCGTGGCCGGTGACCGCGGCGAGGAAGACGTCGCGCTCGAGAGCGAGAAGCTCTGTGTCGGTCTGCGCGCGAACGGTCGCGGTCCGCGGGACGTCGCGCAGGAGCGCGATCTCACCGAAGTAGTCGCCACCCCGGAGCTCGACGGGCTCGTGCCCGTCGACCGCGACCACGACCTCCCCCGTGGCGACGACGTAGAACCGGTCGCCGTGATCCCCCTGGCGAAAGACGGTCTCGCCGGCGCCGATCCGGAGCCGCGAGAGGCGCGTGGCCAACTGCTCGAGCGTCACGAGCGGGAGCGGCGAAAAGATCGGGATCTCGCGGAGCAGGGCGAGCTCGGCGGCGGAAGGAGCGGGAGCCGCGTCCAGCGTGCCGAGCGGTCGCCAGAAGACGAGCATCACGACGGTGAGCGCACCGCCCGCGGCGATCAGCGCACCGCGCGGGCCAAATGCGGAGACCAGCAGCGGGGCGAGAACCGCGCCGATGCCGATCGTCCCCAGGAAAACGCTCTCCAGCACCCCGAAGACGCGTGCACGGACCGAATCGGGAGTCGCACGCTGAAGCAACGTCAGGCCGGACACGTCGGTCAGCGTGTTGCCGAGCCCGAGGATCCCGAAGCAGATCAGCGCGGCCGCGACGCTGGGCCGACTGCCGAACAGGACGAGCGGAAGGCCCCAGAGCAGGATGCCGAGCCCGAAGATCGCCGCGAGACGGCTCGATCCGATCACGGTCACGAGCACCAGCGTCCCGGCGAGAGCCCCGACCCCGACCGCGGAGTTCAGAAAGCCGACGCCGGCGGCGCCAAGGTCGAGGATCTTCAGCGCCGTCACGACGAGCAGGACGCGCATGACCCCGGCGATCAGTGTCTGAGCGCCGTAGAGCCCGACGACGAGGCGAAGGCGCCGTTCGCCGAGGATCGCGCGGAAGCCGGCAAACGCCTCTCGCATGATGCTCTCCGGCTCGACGCTTGGATCGCCTCGGCTGTCGGTCCGGATCCGCGTGAGCACGAGCGCCGAGAGCAGGAAGAGGCCTGCCGTGGCCGCGAAGACGGTGCCGACGCCGGTAAAGGCCAGCAAGACGCCTCCGAGCGCAGGGCCCGCGAAGAAGGCGACGCTCTCGAGCGTCGTCGTGGTCGCGTTAGCGGCCGTCAGCTCCTCGGGCGAGCGTGCGAGAGCGGGAAGGAGCGCCGCCTGCGCCGGTGCGAAGGCGGTTCCCGTGACGGCGGTGAGGACCGCGAATGCGTAGACCACTTCCGCGGGCGCGCCCGCGAACACCGCCGCAGCTGCCCCTCCCATCGAGCAGACGCGCGCCAGATCCGCGGCGATCATGATCTGCCGGCGGCGGAACCGGTCGCCCAGGAGAGCCGCGAACGGTGCGACAAATGCGGCAGGCAGCAGCCGCGCCAGCGCCACGACGCCGACGGCAGTTGCCCCGCCTGCGCGGTAGGCGAACACGGCGAGTGCAACCTCGTACCCCCACTGCCCGAGGATCGAGCCGCTCCAGGCGAGCTCGAGCCGCCGCAGATCCTCGTTGGCGAAAACCGCGGAAAAGACGCGTAGCGACTCCCGGAGGCGCCTGCGCACGGAGGTCAGCACGCGCTCAGAATCGCAGGCGGAGTTGTGTTTTTGAAGCCGGGGACGGAAGATCGAGGCTGCGGCGCACGTCTAGCAAGTGCGTTCTGATATTTCCGACAAGGAGGGCTCCCATGGCAGACGAGCGCGAAAAGTACGTCGGCAAGGCAGAAGACGGCGACGAGGTCGAGGGCCACAAGTTTGATCCGGCCGAGGCCAAGCACGACAAGTTCGAGGCAGACGAGGACGTCGAGGCCCACAAGTACGAGCCGGACGCCGACAAGTTCAACACGTCGGACGGCGACGGCGACCTCGATAAGCACAAGTTTTAGAGCGAGAGCTCGCAGCGATCAGGCCGAAGGCATTCAGCCTCCGGCCTGATTGGTGCTCGCAGAACCGCTGACGGGCTTGGCGCCCATCGACTTGTGGACGACCCAGCCAAGCCCCGCCCTGGGCCGGTTCGGCAGGCTCCGCAAATCCTGGAGCCCTACGCGCAGCTCCTCCTCATCGGTTCCCGGCAGGGCGGCCAGCGTGTCCAGCGCACTCTCCAGCACCTCGGCCGCGTAGTTCGCCTGGCCGGCAAGGTCTTCGTCGTGCCACCAGAAGGGCCGCTCTCCCTCGACGACGTTTTCGAAGCCGCTCTCGTGTAGCCACGCCGGCAGTCGCGTGCCGGCGTCGCTCCAGCCCGAAGCGGCCATGCCGTGCACCATCGCCTCGATCAGCGCTTCGAAGGCGGGCGTCGACGGCTCGGCGCGGCAGGTCGAGTAGTCGACCTCGATCGCCGTGATCGCGCCGCCTGGGACGAGGACGCGCCGTGCTTCCCGCAGGACTGCAAGCGGATCGGAGAGGTGCTCGAGGAACCACATCATCCAGACGTTGTCGAACGACTCGTCAGCGAACGGGAGCGCAAGCGCGTCCGCCTCGACCAGCGTCGCGTCGACGCCGGACCGCTCCAGGTGACCGCGCGCGAACTCGAGCTGCTTCGGCTCGATGTCGACACCGGTCAGGCGAACGCCAGGGAACTCCTGCCCGAGCACCGCGAGCACAGCACCGACCCCACAACCAATCTCGAGCAGTCGTGTGTCGGGCTCGAACTGCGTGCCATCACGGATCAGGCGGTGTCGCCAGTGCTCGGCCTGCACCACCAGGCGTTCCTGTTCGGGCGTTCCGTAGCCGTGAACGTAGCCCCTCGTGTTCATGCAGCCAGGATAGGCCGAAGGAGGACGCGACCGACCGGCACCTTGGCTTCTCCTGATCCGTCTGCCAGCATCGCCCGATAGCTGCAAAACCTGGTGCCGATCTGATGCTGCGCGAGGTCGCCGAGTACCCGAACTCGTTCGGGCCACTCGGGCCAGGCAGTGAGCGGCTCGAGACGCCGCGGTACACCTTGTGCCTCGGCGCCGGCTCGACGTGGAACACGGTCCAGCGCCAGCGCTTCCCGCTCGACCAGTTGGACCAGGTCCTCGACGAGGTTCGCGCCGCGCTGCGCGATCGCGGCCGGACGAAGACGCAGTGGGAGGTTGGCACATCGGCGCCTCCCGGCCTCGTCGACGCGCTGCTCGAGCGCGGACTGCGTCCCGATAAGGACCCGTACGCGGTCGCCCTCGTCCTCAGGCACAAGCCGCCGGCGATGCGGCCGGGCCTCGCCGCGCGCCGGGTCAAAACGCTCGAGGAGCTCGAGGCGGCGTGCGAGGTCCAGTGGGAGGCGTTCGGTGCCTCTCCGGACGAGATCGCTGAGGCGAGGACTCTCCTGCCGACCCTCTTCCGAGAAAGTACGACGCTGCGGCACGCGGTCTGGTTCCACGGCCGGATCGTCAGCACGGGCACGGCGAGCCCGACCGAGCACGGCCTGCTGCTGTACGGGGGCGCGACACTACGCGATGCGCGCGGCCGCGGCGCATACCGAGCGCTGATCCGAGCGCGCTGGGACGACGCCGTCGCCCTAGGCACCCCGGCGCTGATCACCCAGGGCGGCTCGATGTCGCGCCCGATACTGGAGCGCCTTGGGTTCGAGCGTGTCGGCGAGGTGCACATGCTCGTCGACGAATTCACTCAATAACGCGCCCCGCCTGAGGACGGGCAGCACAGGGTCAGGTCTTGCCTTGCAATATCCCGCCGCCGCGACTGACCTGGCGGGCGCGGCTCCCAAGCGCCTGTCTAGACGCAAATGCCGTTCGAAGTCGTCATGCCCGCAAAGCGGGCGGACTTCGAACGGCAAAGACGGGAGCGACGGGACTCGAACCCGCGACCTCCGGCGTGACAGGCCGGCGTTCTAACCAACTGAACTACGCCCCCGGGACGCGCGCATTCTAGCCGGGTTTTGGCTGCCACCCGCTATAGGGTCAGGCACCTTCGAGGTGCCTGACCCTATAGCGGCTACGAGATCTCGGTCAGGCCGAGTTGACGCAAGAGCGTCACCGAATCGGAGTAGACGTCCTTGCGGGCGACGAGGCCGTCCTCGATCGGGATCACGTCCATGCCCTTGTACTCGACGGTCTTGCCGGTAGGCGGCACCTCGACTCCGCCGCGGGTCATCGTTCCCTGTTGCGTTCCGCGCGCCGTCCATTCCTGGACGACCAGGTCCTCGCGGATGTACTGGCGGCGGCCCTCGAACTCGAGGTCGGGAAAGACGCCGAAGATGCCGCGGATCGCGGCGCCGATCTGCTCGCGGCCGACGTTGACGTCGCCCGTGACGTGGTTCTCGAAAACCGAGTCTTCGGTGTGCATGGCCACGATCGCGTCGACGTCATGGGCGTTCCAGGCGTCGTTGTAGCGGTCGATGAAATCCTGTAGGTCCTGCCCGTCCACCCGGACTAGCTTAGAAAACCTTGTGCAGCCGGCTCTGGAGTCGTTCCCAGAAGCTGGGAGGCGCAGGCGGAGCCTTCGGATCCAGGCTCGCCTGCAGATCCACCAGGACGCGGCGAACCGCTCCGTAATCAGCAACCAATGAGCTCATGGCCCTCCTTTCGGGATTTCGGTGTGTGACGCCGGGCCAGGCGCTTAGTTAGTACAACGAACGGGGGCGCCCTAGCTTCCCAGCAGTTCGAGCGCCGCTTCGGGCTGCTTGAACGGCGGGATCACGTAGATCCCGGCCGCCCTCTCGCGCGCGTCGGCCGCCAGCTCCCGTGCCAGAGCCAGCCCTTCCCCGGCCGCGTTCGGCCCGGCTTCGCGGAGCCGGTTCTGCACCGGCTCGGGCACGACGATGCCGGGAACCTCGTTGTGGAGGCGCACGGCGAGCTGATGCGAGCGAACGATGAAGATCCCGATGAGCACCGGGATCGGCCAGCCGCCGAGCCGCTCTTCGAAGCGGTCGAGGTAGCTGAGGTCGAAGAGCGCCTGCGTCATCGCGAAGTGTGCGCCCGCCTCGACCTTCTCGCGGAAGCGCTCGAGCTCCGTTTCGAGGTCGTCCGCGGACGGGTTGACGGCGACCCCGAGGAAGAACGACGTCGGCGCGTCGATCGCCTTGCCGTTGAAGTCCTCGCCCGCGTTCAGGCGGGTGACGATTCTCGCGAGGCCGATCGAGTCGACCTCGTACACACCTTGTGAGCCCGGGTAGTCGCCGACGTGAGGCGGGTCGCCCGTAACCGCCAGGATGTTTCGGACTCCTTCGGCGTGGGCGGCAAGCAGCTGTGACTGCAGGCCCATCACCGAGGTGTCCCTCGGGGTGACGTGCGGGATCGTCTCGATCCCGCAGGTGCGCTCGATCGCGACCGCGGCCATCAGCGCGTTCGCGCGGGCGCGGGCCATCGGGTTGTCGTTGATGTCGACGAAGCCGACCCGACCGGAGTCCTTGAGCGTCTTCGCGACCGCGAGCATCGCGTCGTACGTGCCGCCCTTGGGCGGGTCGAGCTCGACGGAGGTGACCCACTCTCCGGCGCCGAGTTGGCGGGCGAGCTCGGTCTCTGCCGGCCGCTCGTGCGCGGCGACGACGAGCTCGCGCTCCGCCGTTGCAAAAGGAACGGTCGGCTGCCGCTCCTCCTCGACGGCCCGCGCGATCGCGGCGATCTCGGTCGGCGTCGTGCCGCAGCAGCCGCCGATCACGCGCGCGCCGAGCGCACGCGCCTGCGCCGCGAACTCGGCGAAGTACTCGGGCGTGGCGTGGGGGTAGATGACCCGGCCGCCCGAGAGGCTGGCGAGGCCGACGTTGGGGAGCGCCGCGAGCGGCCGGCCGTTGCCCATTGCCTCGAGGGCGGCAAGCGCGGCGTGCAGGCCAGCACCGTGGTTCGCGCCGACGGCGGCGAGGTCGTAGTCCGCAAGCTGCGCGACAGCGTCGGCTGCCGAGACGCCGCCGAAGGTCTCGGCGTCCTCGTCGAAGGTGAGCATGGCGACGATCGGCAGGCTCGAGACGCTCTGCACCGCCTCGATCGCCGTCTTCAGCTCGTCGAGGTCGAAGAAGGTCTCGACCATGAAGAGGTCGACGCCGCGCCCGTCCAGGAGCGCCGCCTGCTCGGCGAAGATCGGGCCCCGCTCGTCAGGGTCGAGCTGGCCGAGCTCGCCGAGCGGGCCAATCGAGCCGGCTATGTAGACGTCGCGTCCTGAGATCTCGCGGGCCTCGCGCGCGAGCTTGACGCCGCCCTCGTTGATCGCCTCGAGCTCCTCTTCGAGGAATCGAGAGCGCAGCTTGTGGCGATTCGCGCCGAACGTATTCGTCTCGATCAGCTCGGCGCCGGCGCTGATGAAGCTCGAGTGGAGCGAGATGACGCTGTCCGGCTGGCGGATGTTGGCCTCTTCCGGGCAGCGCAATCCCGCGACGACGCTCGAGATCAAGACTCCCATGCCGCCGTCGGTGACGACAGGAGGCCCGTCTTCAAGCCGTTTTTCGAAGCGGTCGGGCATTCGGGGAAGTCAAGCACGGCAGTCAACCGAGGAAGGGGGATAGATCAAGTAGAGGGCCCTCGCGATACTCAGCCCACATTCCGCGATGCGCCCCGATGCGGCGGGGGCGCTCCGGAAGAAACAATCCCCGGGGCCCCGATGCGGCGTGGGCCACCGGAGATCTCTACTGCGGCTCTCTCACGGGAGACTCAGGCGGGGCCGGGCGGCGGTCCCGCCTGACGTTTTTTCTCTTCAGGGAAAGTGCTGCGCACTTTCCCTGACCGTCTCTCCTCAAGCGCTCCAGGGATTCGGTCGATAGACAAGGCGACTCCCTCCCAGTCGGGGACTAACGGCAAATTGTTCTGCGGCTGCGTTGGAGCTCATCCGGCGGCGGTCCTTCGGGGCCGCCGCTTATTTTTTGATGTGCAAGTCGATCCCGAGCAGGATCAGGGGCCAGAGCGCCACCGCGAGCACGGCGGAGAAGAACTGGCGAATCGTGTTGACGTGGTCGAAGTAGTGGTGCGAGTTCGCGATCACCACACCGACGATGAGGTAGACCACTCCGAGCAGGCTGATGCGGGGGCCGCGCCGGTACACGGCGTCCTGGCTACCCGACTGCCAGGATTCGAATCGGCGCTGCCTCTGAGAAGGGGTTTAACCGTGCAGCAGTCGGCCTTCCATGCCGCCGGCGACGACGACTACCTGGCCGGTGACATGGCCTGAGAGCTCGTCCGAGGCGAGCACCACGACTTGATTCGCCACGTCCTCGGGGTTGGCGATCTTGCGCAGCGCCATCGTCGCGGTGACGCGGTCGAGCACGGCGTCATCGACCTCGCCGCGGGTCATCGGCGAGTACGTCCAGCCAGGACAGACGGCGTTGACGCGCGCGAGAGGGGCGACTCGGACGACCTCGTTTTTCAGGCTCAGCAGGAGGCCGTGCACGATCGCCGACTTTGCCGCTGCGTAATCGGCGTGGCCGGCCTCGCCGAAGAGGCCCGCCGTCGAGCCGACGACGACGAGGGAGCCGTGCCCGCGTCCGGCAACGCCGCGCAGGAAGCCACGGGCTGTCAGAAACGTCGCGGTCAGGTTCGCATCGAGGGTTTCGCGCCAGCGCTCGAGCGACAGTTCCCAGACCGGCAGGTCCTCGCGTGGCCACACGCCCGCCACCGCCGCGCAGACATCGAGCGGGCCGGCCTCGGCGAACAGGCGGTCGGCCTGGGCCTCATCGGTGAGATCGGCGCCCACGACCGGAACGCCGCCGAGCTCGCCGGCAAGCGCCTCCGCCTGCTCGCGGCCGCGGAAGTAGTGGAGCACGACCTCGGCCTCCTCGGCGGCGAAGGCGCGCGCACAGGCAGAGCCGATTCCGCCCGACGCGCCGGTAACGAGGACGCGCTTGCCCTGCAGACCGGTCAGCATCCGTGGAACGCTACAGCGATGCGCATCCACATCATCAGCGACATGGAAGGCGTCGCCGGGATCGTCAAGACCGACCAGATCAACGCGACGAAGCCGATGTTCGAGGAGGGGCGCCGCCTCTACACCGAGGAGATGAATGCGGCGATCCGGGGAGCCAAGGCCGGCGGCGCGACCGAGATCGTCGTCATGGATTGCCACGGCGCCGGCGAGGGCTACAGCTTCAATTCGCTGATCCCCGAGGACCTCGAGCCCGAGTGCGAGTTCGTCGTCCAGGACGAGTGGACCGGCTACACCGACTTCCTCGAGCAGGGCTGCGATGCCGCCCTTTTCGTCGGCATGCACGCGCGTGCGGGCACCGCCGACGGCGTCCTCAACCACACCGTCTCGGGCGTCGACTGGCAGAACCTCTGGTTCAACGGGACGCTGGTCGGCGAGACCGGGATCAACGCGGCGCTCTGCGGCACCTGGGGCTGTCCCGTCCTACTCGTCACCGGCGATCGCGCGGTGTGCCGCGAGGGACGCGAGCTCCTCGGAGACGGCCTGACGACGGTCGAGGTGAAGGAGGGGCTCGGCGCCCAGGCGGCGAGGATGCTCAGCCCGAAGCGCGCGCGCGAGCTGATCGAAGACGGAGCCAAGCGGGCGCTCGCAGACCTCAAGGCGGTCAGTCCCTACGACCCGGGCAAGCCGTGCGAGATCAAGGTCGAGTACAAGGGCACGACGCCGCCGCGCAGGCTTCGCTTTCAGCCAGGTGTCGATCGGCTCGACGACCGCACGATCGTCTCGCACGCCGAGGACTGGTGGACCGCGTGGAAGCAATTCTTCTTCGCGGCCGACTGATGAGCGAGCCGTACCTCGAGCTCAAGTTCGGCGAGCTGCTCGAGGCCGTCACCAAGCGAGGTGGGCCGGGCGCCGGTGCGGTCGCGGCACTGAACGCCGCCGCCGCCGCGGCGCTCGTCGAGCTTGCCGCGCGCGCCACCGACCTGGCCGAATGGCCGGAGGCCGCAGGTGCCGCGGCTCAGGCCCGGCGGCTGCGCGAGCGGCTCGTCCCGCTCGCGCGAATGGACGCCGAGGCGTACCAGGAGGCGGTGGTGGAGCTGGAGGATCGTGGCGACGATTTCGCGCTCGGCGAGGCGCTCGCGCGCGCCGCCGATCTGCCGCTCGAGATCGCCGACCACGCCGAGAATGTCTCCGCGCTCGCGGCCGAGGCCGCCGCGCGCGCGACGCCCGATCTCCGCGCCGACGCCGCCGCTGCCGCGGCGCTCGCGCTAGGCGCCGCCTGGGCGGCCGCGAAGCTGGTCGAGGTCAACCTGGCCATGCACGCGGACGACCCGCGGCTCGCGCGCGCGCGCCGGATCGCCGCCGGCGCGACGGAGACGGCCCGGGAAGCCCTCAGCGTGGACGAATAAGCTTCGGCCAGGTGTGCCGGGAAGTCTGGTCGGCGACCAGACATGGCCGCCTGCAACCCATCCGAGTCGCTCACTAGGTTCCCGCTGTGACGGAGATCACGGATTTCGGGCTGGTGATCGCCGTCGGCGCCGGCGTCTTTGCGCTCGCGGTTTTCTCGAACAAGCTCAGCGAGCGGTTCGCCGTTCCCGCGCCCGCGATCTTCCTGCTCGCGGCAGCGCTCGCGGGCAGCGTCTTCGGACGCCTTGGCGACGAGCTCTCGATCAGGGACGTGGAGCGAATCGCCGTGCTCGCGCTGATCGTGATCCTCTTCGACGGCGGCATGCGCGTGGGCTGGCCTCGCTTCCGCGCCTCGCTCTTGCCGATCACGACGCTCGGGGTCGTCGGCACCTTCGCCACGGCCGGCGTCATGGCCCTCGCGGCCCGGTACTTCTTCGGCTTCGACTGGACCACCGCAGGCATCCTCGGGGCGGCGCTCGCCCCAACCGACCCTGCGGTGATGTTCTCCGTCCTCGGCAAGCGCGAGATCAGCGGGCGGGCAGGGACGATCCTCGAAGGCGAGTCCGGCGTCAACGACCCCGTCGGAATTGCGCTGATGATCGGGATGCTCGAGCTGGCCACCCATCCGGACGCGACGTTCTGGGTGGTCGTGCGCGAGTTCGCGGTCGAGATGGCCGTCGGCCTGGCGATCGGCGTCGCGGGAGCCTTCGTGCTGATCCAGGCTGCCCGCCGGATTGAGCTGCCGAATCCTGCCCTGATCCCGCTGCTCACGCTCGCGGCGGCCGGGGTGATCTACGGGGTTGCGGCAGTCGCGCACGGCTCGGGCTTCCTGGCCGTTTTCGTCGCAGGGATCCTGGTCGGCGGCGTCGAGCTGCCGCTCAAGCGCGACGTCGAGCGCTTCCACACCTCCCTTGCGAGCCTCGCCGAGATCGTCGTCTTCGTCGCTCTCGGGCTCACCGTCAACAACGTCTCGCTCGGCGACAGCACCGTCTGGCTGGATGCGCTGCTCCTGTCGGCGCTGCTCGCCTTCGTCGCGCGGCCACTCGTCGTCGCGCCTCTGCTCTGGCCGGCAAAGCTTCGGCGCGGCGAGCGGCTCTTCGTGATGTGGAGCGGGCTCAAGGGAGCGGTGCCGATTCTGCTCGCCGCCTTCGCGCTGCTCGAGCACGTCGACGGCGCCGAGCGGATCTACGGGATCGTCTTCGTCCTCGTCACGTTCTCGGTGCTCGTCCAGGGTGCGACCATTCCCTACGTGGCGGGCCGTCTCGGCATCCCGATGCGCTCGGAGGGTTCCGGATGATCCTCGCGCATCTCGACCTCGACGCTTTTTTCGCGGCGGTCGAGGAGCTCGAGCAGCCGGAGCTGCGCTCGAAACCCCTCGTTGTCGGCGGTGACCCGCATGGTCGCGGGGTCGTCGCGACCGCGAACTACGCGGCGCGCAAGTTCGGGATCCACTCGGCGATGGCCGCGGCCGAAGCGCTTCGCCGCTGCCCGCACGCGGTCTTCCTCCGTCCTCGGCACCGGCTCTATCGCGAGTACTCGCAGGCTGTGTGGACGGCCGTCCGCGAGGTCGTGCCGACCGTCGAGCGCACGGGCCTGGATGAGGGCTACCTGGATGTCGGCGAGGTCGCGGCCGACTACGGGCGCGCCCGCGTCGTCGCCGAAGCCGTGCAAGCAGCCGTGCGAGGTGCGACCAGCCTGTCCTGCTCGCTCGGCGTCGCAAGCTCGAAAGTGGTCGCGAAGATCGCCAGCGACCGGCGCAAGCCCGGTGGGCTCACGGTCGTACCCGGGGGGCGCGAGGCTGAGTTCCTGGCGCCGTTCGACGTCCGGCGGCTCCCGGGGGTCGGGCCTCGCGCCGAGGAGCGACTGCGGCGCGGCGGCGTCGAGACGATCGGCGCTCTGGCTGCGCTGCCGGACGGCGAGCTGAAGCGGCTATTGCCTGGGAAGCTCGGGCCGCTCTTGAGAGACCGCGCCCGCGGCGTCGATCCACGGACGCTCGAGACAACCGTGGAGACGATCTCGATCTCGACCGAAGAGACGTTCGATCGCGACATCGCCGACGTCGAGCAGTTAAAGGCGGAGGTCCGGCGGATGGCCGAGCAGGTGGCCGAGCGGCTTGAAAGAGGGAGCCAGACCGCGCGAACGGTGACGACGAAGGTGCGGTATCCGGACTTCTCCATTCGCAGCCGCTCGACGACGCTCCCGGTAGCCATCGACGACGGCGCCAGGATCGCCGAGCTCGCCTGCGCCCTGCTCGACCGTGCCCTGGCCGACCGTCCCGGCGCGCTCAGGCTTGTCGGCGTCGGCGTCTCGGGCCTGGAAGACCACCGACAGCTCGCACTGCTCGGCTAGCGGGAGCTAGGTGTCTTCTTCGGTCGACCAGCGGGCGACGTCACGGATCGAGACGATCCCGATCGCACGGTCGCCCTCGACGACCGGGACGTGACGGAAGCCCTTCTCGAGCATGATCTCGGCCGCTTCCTTCGGCGATGCCGACGGCGGCAGCGTGATCGGGTCGGGCGTCATCCACTCGCGCACGCGCGCTTCGCTCGAGTGCGTGCGGCCGGCGACGGCTCGGGTGAGGTCCCGCTCGGTCAGGATCCCGATCAGGCGCCCGTAGTCGGAGACCGCGAGCGAGCTGACCTCGCGGTCGACCATCTTTTGCGCCGCCTCGCCGATCGTGTCCTCGGGAGCCACGGTCAGGACGTCACTGGTCATCAGGTCTGCGAGCGTGCTCATCGGGAGTCCGAGTCTAAACGTCCAATCGCGCGTCTTCGAGATCGAGATCCCGCGTCACCCGGTACATGACGTCGTCGTTGATGCGACCCTGGCGGCGGAGCTCCACGACCGCTGCCCGTTCAGCGTCGAGCAGCTCGCGGCGAAGCCGCTGGTAGGACTGCGACTGCTCCTCGATCGCCCCGTCGTCCTCGGGCGTGAACCGGGCCGCGAAGCGGTCGCGCCGGAAGCCCATCATCCCGCGGAGGCGCTCGGCCGTGTCTGGCCGGACCCAATCCTCATCGAGCAGCTCCTCGAGCCGGGCGATCGCCGCGTCGGCGGCATGGATGCGCGCCTTCGACTCCTCCTTTGCGTCGAGCCCGTCGTCCTCGACGTGGAGCAGCTTGATCACTCCCGGGAGCGTCAGTCCCTGGAGCACAAGGGTCGCGAAGATCACGGAAAACGTGAGGAAGATGATCAGCGACCGGTTCGGAAACGGATCACCCGCGTCCGTCGTGAGCGGCACCGCCAGCGCGGCCGCGAGTGAGACCGCGCCGCGCATCCCCATCCAGGCGACGATCGCCGGACGCTGCCAGGGCGGCGCGGCGTCGTGCCGGTCGGACCGCCCCCACCAAACCCAGGGCAGATACGAGAACGGGAAGATCCAGATGATTCGCGCGACGATCACGGCTCCGGCCACGATCGCCGCATCCGCGAGGAGGTCTCGCGCCGGGCGCCCGGAAAGCGAATCGAGGATGCCGTTGAGTTGCAGGCCGACCAGCGCGAAGAGCAGGGCGTTGACGACGAAGGTGAAGATCTCCCACATCGCTGTCCCGAGGAGCCGGGTCTGCACGCTCGTCAGCTCCGGAGTTCGCCAGCCCATGTAGACGCCCACGGTGACCACCGCCAGGACACCCGAGACGCCGAGCGCAGCAGCCGGCAGGTAGGCGAAGTAGCCGGACAGCAGCGCGATCGTGACCTCGACGGGCGGATTGTCGATCCGCCGCCGAATCGCGGCGATCAGGAAGCCGATCACGAGGCCGACCGCGACACCGCCGACCGCGGTGCCCACGTAACGGAACCCGGCATTCCAGATCGAGAAGGTGCCGGAGACCACCGCGATGACGGCCACGCGGTAGAGGACGAGCGCCGTCCCATCGTTGACGAGGCTTTCACCCTCGACGATCGCGACGATCCGGCGCGGAACGCCGAGGCGGCGGGCGATCGACGTCGAGGCAAGCGGGTCGGTCGGGGAGACGATCGCGCCGAGGACGAATGCCGGCCCCCAGCCGATCCCGGAGATCATCTCGTGCGCCGCGACCGCGACGAAAACCGTGGTGGCGGCCACGAGCCCGACTGCGAGCAGCGAGATCTGGATCACGTTCTGCCGCAGGTCGCGAAGCGAGGTGTAGAAGGCGGCCGAGTAGAGGAGCGGCGGCAGGATCGCGACGAGCACGAGGTCCGGCGGCAGGGTGATCTGCGGGATTCCCGGGACAAAGCCGAGCGCCAGGCCGCCGAGCACCAGCAGGATGGGGTAGGGCGTGCGCAGCACCGGGGCGAGCACGAGCAATGCCGCGAGCGCGAGCAGCAGTGCCAGCAGGACGAGATCTTCGTGCGCTCCGAACGTCATCAGAATCTGCCGGCGAACGATAGAACGCGGCCGTTACCCGGGCTGCCGCCGAAGTGATGCAGCCGTCCGGCGCATGTGATCTGATGCATGCGCTGCGGCCCGGGTGTCGACTGCGAGGGGGAGCCGGCAACCGGGCCCGCCGCCTTTTGCGAACGCAGCTAGGAACTGCCTGATGTATTCAGCGCTACGGCGGAGCGGATGAGAGCCTTGAGAGCCTTCTCGTCAATCTTGTCGCCTTCGTGAAAGTCGATCGCGCGCCTGACGTTTCCTTCCAGGCTCGAGTTGAACAGGCCCGAGGGGTCTTCCAGCGACGCGCCCTTGGCGAAGGTCATCTTCACCACGCTCTTGTACGTCTCGCCAGTACAGATGATCCCGTCGTGAGACCACACGGGGGTCCCTCTCCACTTCCACTCCTCGACCACCTCGGGATCGGCTTGCTTGACGACCTCCCGGAGCCGGGCAAGCGTTTCACCCCGCCAGTCGTCCAGCTCCCTGATCCTCGCGTCGATCAACTCGGACGGGGACCCGGTTTCATGAGGAGCGCGCTTCTTCACGACAACACTCATACCATGGGCGGTACTGGGCTCGAACCAGTGACCTCCTGCTTGTAAGGCAGGCGCTCTCCCAACTGAGCTAACCGCCCGGCTTCTCCAGCTTAGACGCCTCCGCGGCAGCAGCCGGGCTGGGCGGCTGCAGCTAGGCGCGCATCGACGAAGGCCATGCTCACGAAAGTCGGAGAGTGCCCCCGACGGGATTCGAACCCGTGCTGCAGCCTTGAAAGGGCTGTGACCTAGACCGCTAGTCGACGGGGGCAGCGAGCCAAGGATATCCGCCGCCGGATGTAGGGAGATTGCCGGCACCGGCGCTCGGCCGGCGCCGCAACTGCACGGCCCGCACCGCCTTCTGGAAGGACCGCGCTCGGGCTCCGTCCTGTGCGAGATAGAGAGTCCCTTGCTGCGGGACAGTCATCTTCGATCCGAAAGAGGAGGCAATGACTCAGCCTTTGAAGTTCATCCAGCGTCACGGAGTTGCGCTGCTGGCGTTGTTCGTCGCGTTGAGCGGAACGACGTACGCAGCGACCGGTTACCCGGCGAACATCATCGGCGCGAAGCAGTTGAAGAAGAACGCGGTCACGCGCGCGAAGATCAGAAGCAATGCTGTCAATAGCGCGAAGGTCGCAAACAACTCGATCACCGGTGCGGACGTGCTCGAGTCGAGCCTCGGCAAGGTTCCGGCTGCGGCGAGCGCCGACAACGCGACGACCGCGACCACCGCAGGCGGGGCACCCCCCACAGGGGCTGCCGGCGGAGCGCTCAGCGGGAGCTACCCAAACCCGACGCTGGGGGCTCCGCAGGCGGAGACCTCTGTGGGCACGCTCTCGAATTCCTGGGCCGCCTACGACACCGCTCGCACGCCGACCTACTACAAGGACCCGTTTGGGGTCGTCCGGCTGTCCGGCGCGATCGTCAACGGGACCATCTCGGCCGATTTCGGGGCGACCAACGTCGCATTTACCCTCCCCGAGGGGAACCGACCGTCACACACCATCTACGAGCCGGTCGTGACGACGAACGGTACGTTCACTCTGACGCCTGGGTATGTCGGGATCGGCGTCGATGGAACGGTCCACATCATCGCGGGCAACAACCTGTTCGTCGCTCTGGACGGGCTCACCTTCCGAGCTTCGAGCTAGCCGCGGCTGAGCGGCGCCCGCGTTCGCGCGGGCGCCGCTCAGGCCGAGCTTCCTGTGCCCGTTGCTTGGCCACCCGGGGCGCCGACCTCGTTCTCGATCGCGTTACGTAGCCCCGCCATGCCCTTGCGCAATGCACCGATCTGTTCGGCGCCCAGGTGTGCCTCGACTGACTCGGCCGCGACGCGAAACTTTGGTCGCGCGGTTCCCAAGAGCCGCTGCCCGGCGGGCGTCAGCCGGATCGTGAACGAGCGACCGTCGTCAGGGTTCGGCTTCCGCTCCGCGTGCCCGCGGCGCTCGAGGCGCCGCACCCGGAAGAGCACGGTCGTCAGCGGCATCACCAGCCGCCGCGCCAGGTCGGTCGGCGTCCACGGCCCTTCGGCGCCGATGATCACGTAGAGGGGGTAGTCCTCCGCCGGGAGGCCGGTATTCGCCAGCGCGGCCTCGATCAGCTGCGCGCGCTTCTGGTTCGTCAGGAAGACGTCGAAGAGGATCGTCTCGTAGGTGTTCAGTTCCATTACTACAACCTTGCGGTAAAGTAGTGCAACATCGTGGTAATTCTACGGTTAAAGGCGGTCGCTGCCGCGTCGTTGCTCGCAGTTGTCGTCGTGCTGAGTGCTCGCGGGGCTGCAGGAGCCGAGCCGCTCGCCAAGGTCGACATCGGCGGCGGCGGCATGGTGCTCGCGGCCGGCGGTTCGCTTTGGGCGACGGACACGGTCAACCGGCTCGTCCAGATCGATCCCGCCGCAAACGCGGTTGCCGCCAAGATTCCGGCGGGCACGCGGCCGCTGGGGATCGCCTACGGCGCTCGCAGCCTCTGGATCGCCAGCTCGTTCTCGAGCGCGGTGATCCGGATCGACCCGGTCAAGCGCAAGGTGATCAAGCGGATCGGGGTCGGGATCTCGCCGTACGCCGTCACGTTCGGCGCCGGCGCGTCCTGGGCGTCGAACGAGCTCAGCGACACGGTCAGCCGGATCAGCACGCGCAAGAACAAAGCGGTTGCCCAGATCCGCGTCGCCACTCAGCCCAACGGGATCACTTCGGCCTTCGGCGCGATCTGGGTCGCCTGCCTGCGCGGCAACCGGGTGATCCGGATCAACCCCGCGCGGAACCGCGTCAGCGGCCGGGTGACGGTGCCCGCCGCCGACTGGATCACCGCCTCGCCCGATTCACTCTGGGTCTCGAGCGAGCGCGGCCGGATCTACAGGTTGAATCCGAAGACGCTGAAAGTGATCGCGACGATCCCGGTCGGCGCCAACCCGCTCGCGTCGGCGTGGGTAGACGGCGAGCTCTGGGTGCCGAACATCGACGCCGACACGCTCTCGGTCGTCGACCCCGCGACAAACACCGTACGGCGCACGATCCCGGTCGGCGACGGCCCAATCGCCGTCGCCTCCTTCGCCGGCGACGTGTGGGTGACGCACGAGCGCGACCGCCTCTGGCGGCTCTCGAAGGCGGGCTAGGCGGGCCGGTTGGGCTGAGGCCCCACGCTTCTCTCATTCCGCTCTTGCACTAGACACTTGTTCTGGAGCATGCTCACTAGTTATGCCGCCGCCATCTCGCCCGATCGTGTTCCTCAGCGATTTCGGCTTGAGCAACGAGTGGGTGGGGATCTGTCACGCCGTCATGAGCCGGATCGCTCCGGAGAGTCGGATCGTGGACCTGTCCCACCTCGTCCCGCCACTCAACGTCCCATCCGGGGCGCTCCTACTCGCCGACTCACTTGCATATCTCGCCGAGGATGCGGTCGTCCTCGCGGTCGTGGATCCGAATGTCGGGAAGGATCGCGATATCGCCGTTGTTGCCGAAGGGGGTCGCCTCCTCGTCGGCCCCGACAACGGTTTGCTGGCTCCGGCGTGGGAGACGCTCGGCGGAATCCTTAAAGCGGTCGAGATCAGTTCGGAAGAAGTGATCGTGCAGCCCGTCTCACCATCGTTTCAGGCTCGGGACATTCTTTGCCCGGCCGCGGCTCACCTCGCTGCCGGAGCGGCGGTGGAGCAACTCGGGCCAGAGCTCGATCCAGGAACGCTCGCCGGACTGACGTTGGCCGAGCCCGAGACTGAGCCGGGGAAGGTCCGCTGTGAAGTGGTCGACTTCAATCGGTTCGGAAACGTCAAGCTCAACGTTAGGGAGGCTCACCTGGTCACCGCGGGCATCGACGGCTTGCCCGATCTCGGCATTGCCGCCGCTTCCGCCGAGACGAGAGCCCGACGAGGCAGTACCTACGCCGATTTCGCGATGGGTGAGTACGGCGTGATCTTCGACCCACGCGGCTGGCTGACGATCGTCCGCGGGAATCCCGCGAGTGCACTCGAAGGGCTCGGCCTCGCGGTCGGGGATCCGGTCTGGATCAGCGGGCCGAAAAGCGCGAGCGAGGTCCCCCAGAACGAGGAGTCGTAAGCTTTGATCGGCCAGCCACTGGCGGCTTCCGACGGCCGCCGAGACCGGGCTACGCTACTCCCGAACGGGCCGGTAGCTCAGTTGGTAGAGCAGGGGACTTTTAATCCCAAGGTCGCAGGTTCGATCCCTGCCCGGCCCATCATCTGAGCGAGGGCTGCAGCGTGCCTGCGATTGACTATCCCTTTTTGCAGTTGCGCCATGCGCCTCGTTAGACGGTGAAGTCGTCGCGTACGCGTTGAGCCTATTTAGCAGTTCTTTTGGACGAACGCGATTTCCAGAGGCGGCCGACTGCGGAGCCCAGAATCACGCCAGTAAGAACGTCAGATGGAAAATGCACACCGACGTAGACGCGCGAAGCACTCATCGAAACAGCCGCGAACCACCAGCGTTCCTTGTGGTCCGGCACAAGCCGCGAGAGCACGTAGGCACCTGCTGCAGCGCTCGCGGCTTGGTCGGACGGGAACGACGGACCATCGGGCAGTTTCCCGATCGGCCGGATCGCCCTCAACTGAACGTACGGCCGCGGGCGATTAACCAGACGAGCGAAGCCGAGGGAAGCTAGGAACGCAGCAAATACAGCCGTTGCGGCGACGGGAGCAGCTTTTGGGCCCCGCACCCGAAACGCAGCAATGGCGGTGGTGACCGCCCAGAGGATGCCGCCGCGGCCGGCTTTGCTCGCCACCCTGGCGATCGGATCGAGCCATGGCTTTCGATGATCTATCGCGAGGCGAAGCCCAGCGACGTCCGCGCGCCGCGCGAGCTGCACCACCTGCTGGTTCCGATTGCGCAAGGGGACGCTTCCGACCCGTGTTCTTAAGCACGCCTCCGCTTGGAGCGCAGGGCGTTGATTAACTCGTCCTTGGTCATCTCGGAGCGGCCGGGCACATCCTCGGCTTGCGCTCGCACGTAGAGCTGGTCTTTCGTCAGGCGCTCGAGGTCGGCCTCAGGGCGGGGCCTACGCCGACGGACAGGCCGTCGAACTTGTGGGCCGGCCGGCAATAAGTCGCGAGCCTGTGCCGCCTTAAATGCGACCGAGAGGCCAACGCCGACAACCGCTCCGAGCATGGCACGTTTCATCGCGTAGCCGTTAATTCTCCGCCGGGTATGGGTCTTCGGCGCTATCACCGCCGGTGATCGTCTCCCACGAATAGGGCCCCTCGCAGTTGGGGCAGGGAGGGAGGGATTGCACCGACTGCACGCCCAGCTCGTACCCGCAGTTTGTGCACTTGTAGGTACCGGCTGAGACATCGCTTCCAACGGCAACCGGATCGGCCATCGAACGCTCCTTTCGCTAGTGGGCAGGCATCAGATCACGTCACGGTAGGCCTAGCGCTTCTCAACGCCCAAGGCCCTCAAAAAATCGTAGTCACAGCTTGCTGATTCAGCGCGCCGTTGAGGAGGCCGAGAGTTCGACTGCGGCAGCGACGGCCATGTCGAGCGGTCAAGTCGTGTGGGCCTCCGGGTTTACCGGACCTGGCGCTTTGAGGGACTGTCGAAACCTGAGACGCCCCGGCCGCCCCATGGCGAAGCTTCTCGGGCGGGGCTTCTGATTTTGGCTTTCCAGCGGCGCTCAAGTGGCTCTCAGCCCGGCTCGTCGCGCGGCGGCAGGAAGGGCTCCTGTTCCTCCGGCTGCCCGGCCTCGATCTGCCGACCACGCTCTATCTCGGCGTTCAGCTCGGCTCCGAAAAGAATCGCGAGGTTCGTCAGCCAAAGCCAGACGAGGAAGATCACGATCGCACCGAGCGAGCCATAGGTCTTGTTGTAGGAGCCGAAGTTTGCGACGTAGACGCCGAATACAGCCGAAGCGACGATCCACGTGACCACGGCGAAGATCCCGCCTGGCGTCACCCAACGAAAGCCGGGCTGGCGGACGTTCGGCGATGCGTAGTAGAGGATCGAAAACATCAGACTCACGACGATGATCAGTACTGGCCACTTCGCGATGTCCCAGGCCGTGACCGCAGCTCCCCCGATACCGACGAGCTTCCCGACTTTGTGTGCCAGTGGCCCGGTCACGACGACTGCGACGGCGGTGACCGCGAGCAAAAGCAGCGTTACGATCGTGATCACGATCCGGAGCGGGAGTGTCTTCCAGATTGGCCGCCCCTCCTCGACATCCCAGATCGTGTTTGAGGCGCGGATGAAGCCGCCGATGTAGCCGGAAGCGGCCCAAACGGCTCCGGCGAGACCAACAACGAAGAGGAGTCCCGCACCACCGCGGCTCTGGGTCAAGCCGTGCAGCGCGTTCTCGAGGATCTTGTGCGCCGGGCCCGGCGCGAAGCCGCCGAGGTTGTTCAAGAGCGGCTTCGTCGCGGACCCGCCGATGAGTCCGAGGATCGAAACAAGGGCGATCAGCGCCGGGAAGATCGAGAGGATGCCGTAGTACGTCAGGGCGGCCGCCCAGTCCGTGAGGTTGTCCTCACTGAACTCGCGCGCCGTCCGCTTCAGCACCCCGCCCCATGCAGGCCGCGGGAGCTTGGCCGGCGTGTCGGGGTCGGAAGCACGCGATGAATCTGCTGGTCGTGCCATGCCGTCCTCCTCCCCGGCTCGCCCATTCATGAATCGCTCTCCAGACTCGAGCCGTAGCCGCACCTAAGCCTGTCCCGGCGGATGGCTGCCTGCGCAGGACGCGTGTGAGCTATCAGCCCCTACGCTGACTAATAGATGAAGCTGACGGTGCCGGCGATTCGCGCCTTGTAGATCAGGCACCTCCCTAATATCTGCGTCCGGAAATGGGTCAGCACGACAGAGAAGCTGCCCGAGCCGCCCGAGGTCGTGGTCGTGCGGACATCTTTCAGCGTGCCGGTAACTAGGTACTGTTGGTTCGTGCAGTTCGCGCCCGGGTTCAGGGTCGTGATCGTGCCGCCGTGGTACACGAAGGTGCCCGTGACCGTGTCGAGGTGTCCGGTCGGGCTGAGGGTCGCGAGTTCGAACACGCCCCCGTTCACGTAGGTCGGCGTGGAGCCGAGTGGGTCGTGCCGGACGGTCGTGTTCCAAGTGCCGGTGTCGCCGGCGTTGCCATGCGCGATGCCTGCGAACGAGCCAACGGTCGACGTGAACGCGTACTCGTAACCGAGGATAGTGAAGCTCGTCGACGTAGGCGCGGCCGACCCGGTCGCCGGAACGGCGAGCGCTGCGATCGCGAGCAGGAGCGCGAGCGAGGAGCGAAACAGTTGTTTCATCAGGAGAGCTCCTTCCGTTTTCTGACAGCACCGAGGTCCTACCCGCTGCCGCGGGCTCTTATTCGCGACCGCGGCTCAGCAACATTGCGGAGTACGGATTGGAGTACGGGCTTGCCTCCGCCACCCGCAGTTCGTTGCAGTTAGGTGCACTAGCAACCCGAGCTGGTTGCAGCACGTTTCCGTCAGCCGCACCACGTCGCATCAGTTCCGCCCGGACTTTTAATCCCAAGGTCGCAGGTTCGATCCCTGCCCGGCCCATCACAGACGTACGGCTTCTTAGAGTGGTTGGGGCGCCCGTCGCGAGGGTTTGATCGTCTCGATCCAGACCCGTGCGGGCTGGGTGAAGTTTTCCGGGCCAGCGGAGGAATGCAAGCTGGCGCCCGTCCGCAGACCACTGAGGTTCGAGATCGAAGTCTTGTTTCGACATTCGCGATAGGTCGGCCACGATCGGCTTCTGCGAACCGGTTGCCTCAACCGTGAACACGCGTTGTCCGCGCACGAAGGCGATCAGCTTTCCGTCCGGCGACCAGGCGGGGGCATCGTCGTTGATTTTGAGTTGTCCAAACGTACGCTCTTGCTTGCTCGAGCCGTCTGCGTTCATCACGGAGATTCGACCGTTCCTGCTGAATGCGATGTGGCGACTATCCAAGACCAAGAGAGGACGCCAACTTCTTTCGCTGCCGGGCTCGCGGCGATCGAGCTAGCTCGAGGCGATCGGGCTCGGAAGCTGTACGCAAAGGCGCGAAGCGTCAATGATCAGGCGGTCAAGCAGACGGTAAGGCGAAGCGCGCGCAGAGTCGCGCAGGCGATCCGGTCGTAGACGAACGGCCGAGAATGTTTGCGCCCAACGTCCGCAAGGAACCCGATTCGACGCCTGGGCCAGCGTTCGGGAATGCTCGACCCAACACAGTTACAGGCAGCGCGGGCTGCTCGGCCTGGCCCGGCTACTTCTTCGCCTTCTGGCCTGCCGCTTCTCTTTCAGCGTCTTTTGAGCCGGTTTCTGTTCCATGCTCTTCTTCGTGTTCTTGTCCTTGGTCGCCGTGTTTGACCTCCTTGTGGGTGCCGGTGAGGCTGTCAGCCGTGACCCAGGATGTCCATCACCCTCGGGTATAGCTTCATGTGCGTCGCGGCTCTGCCGGACGCATCGTCGCGCTTCCATCTTCGTCCACTTCAACTACGTAACGTCCGGGGTCTGCGCCGCTTGTGAAGCGTTTGAGACCTTTCGGACGTCGCGAGATGATTGCGTGGGTGTCCGTGCGGGTCTCGATCACGTAACCCTCTTCGACCTTTTGGTCAAGGAATGTGTCGAGGGCCTCCCTGCGCGTGCCTAGAGGATCGACCTCACCCACGAGCGCGAGTATCGCAAGTCAGGCTTCTCCGCCGACAAGGAGAAGGGCGACTGAGCTGCAACGACCTACGGCGGGGTGGTCTTTACGGACGCGACGAGCTTTCGCGTAAGCCAGTGTTCGGGAATGTCACCTGACCAGGGCAGCTGATGGCAGTATGAGTCCACGTTGAGTTTGGGTAGCTCGGCGAGGTATGACGGGCTCGCGGCGTGGTATCAAGAGCATGTCGCGGGCGGGCGGCTGCATGAGGTTGCGCATCGGAGCGCGCTGAAGCTGTTAGGGATGGGTGATGGCAGCTGCCTTGATTTGGGCTGCGGTACCGGCTTCGGTATTCCTGCTCTAGTTGCAGCCGGGTGGCGGGTAGTGGGGGTTGATCTCTCGGCGGATCAGCTGGCGGTTGCGGAAGGCGTTGATGCGGAACTCGTCCGGGCGGATGCGTCGGCGCTCCCCTTCGAAGAGAACTCCTTCGATGCGGTCGTCTCCGTCTTGACGCATACGGACTTTGACAATCCGGCGGCAGTGTTCAGCGAAGTTCACCGTGTGCTTCGGCCTGGCGGCCGGTTCGTATACGTCGGCACACATCCCTGTTTCGTTGCGCCGTCGGTTGAACGAGCTGGTTTGCTGACGCCGGTGCTTCATCCTGGCTACCGGGTGCGCGGATGGTGGTTCACATCGCCAGCGTTCGGAGAGGGCATTCGTCCACGTGTGGGTGTCAATCACTTGCCGCTCTCGGACTTCTTGAACGTGGTCTTGGCCGCGGGGCTGGTACCGCTCGAATTCCACGAACCTGGGGAAGACGACTACCCGTACTTCCTCTCGCTGCTCGCCACGAAGTAGCGCCTCAGTCGCCTGGGCCAGTGTCCGCGAATGTCACTAGAGAACGTTCGGTCTAGTGAGCTGTTCGTACTGTCAGTTCGACTCAGCGCCGGCTGCTCCGGCGCACTTGGGCGAGGACCTCTGCTCCGTCGTTGATGCTGCGTACTGCCTCCGCCAAGCCGTTTCCCACGGCGAGTGCGGAGGATGGCGCCGTGATCGCTGCCGGCATGAGCACAACCGTGGCGTCAAGCCGTAAGAGCGGGATGCCGAGTAAGCGCGCACGAACGGACGCCTGAACAAGCGCTCCCTCGGAGAGGCGCCTAGTGGGATCGAGCGCTGCAGTCAGTGCGGCTGGAGCCGGCGTTCCGAGGCCGCGCACAGCACGACGCTGCCTCACGAAGCGTTCGCCTCCATGCGGTGGCGCATCGCGGAGATGGCGGCGCTTCCCGCCGTGAGTGCGGCCAGCCCGCCGGCAATCACGCCCGCCTTCACGAGCGTGCTCCGGTTAACGTCGCCGCTCACAGCGCCAACGGAATTGCTGAGCGTTTCCAGAAGCCGGTCCGGTTCGCTCTTCCTTTGAACAAGTCTCATGACCTCGCTCCTTGTTTCGCCCGCCGAGCGGCCTTCGTGATTGCGTCGACGAGCTCGTCCTTCCTCATGTTCGTCCTGTTCTCGATCCCGATGCTAGCTGCGAGCTCGACGAGCTCCGGCTTCTTGTAGGCATCGAGACCGCCGTCGACGGTCTCGCGATCGAGTTCGCGCGCGGTGTGCCTCGCCGTTGCCGCTGCCCTTTCGCGCAAGTCGTCGGCGGCGTTCATGCGCGCTTCGGCGTCGCTTGCCCTCTCGTTCGCCTCGCTTTGGAGTTGCTGGGCCTGCCGGTTCGCTTCCTGCGCCGCTGCACGCGCGGCCTCGGCGGCCTCCTCGGCCAGCCGCCTTGCCTCCGCCAGCGCCTCGGTCGCGTCCTCGACCAGCTCCTCGGCTCGCCGCTGGGAGGCCTCTGCATCGCTTTCGGCTTCCTCGATCTCGTTCTCGACCTCCTCCTCGACTTCCTGTCGCTCCTCGTCGGCGTCCGCCTCGGCGTCTTGTCGCTCGCGCTTGACGAACTCCTCGGCGGCCTTCTCGGCCTCCGCGAGGCGCTGCTTGACCTGCCGAGTCGTCTCGCGCTCGATTTCCTTGATGCGGGCCTCACCCCGCTCGCTCACCTCGCGCACGCGGTCAGCGCGCTCCTTGGATATCCGCGCGGCCTCGACTGCTCGCTCCTCGGCCTCCCGAGCGCGCTCCGCGGCGTCGTGCGCACGCCTCGCGCGGATCTCAACGGAGTCGCCCACCGGTGCGGCGTCGATCACAGCAGCCGTCATCTTTCGCCGCTGGTCGCGCGCGCCGGTGGCGACATCCTCAAGTGCCTCAGCCGGCTTTAGTGCTCGAGACATGAGCCAGACGGCATTCGACGGCATTTCCCGTAAACCAGTTCGCGTTCGCTCAAACATCTGCCAGCTCCTTCGGACGAAAACACCCAAATTCCGTACGCCCGCGTGCCCTTTCGGAGCCTGATAAAACCTCGCGCGCTGCGCCTCGGTGGACGCTGTCCGCACATGGAGCCAGCCGGACTCGCCTGGCGGCGCTTGTCTAGAGGTATGCGTTCGCCCATCGCGACGAGTTGACCATCCATCTCGCCGGACAAGGCGCGGATCCGGAGCGGGTCGGCGGCGGATCCATCTATATGCACGTGGACGATGCAGATGTGCTCGCCGAGGAGTGGAGAGAGGCCGGTGTCGACCTCGTCGAACCCCAGGACTACGATCCCTGCCCGGCCCATCTCGCCCTTCCATCGAGCGAGGGATTGCCATCGGCTCGGGGGCGCCACACGATTAGTGCATAGCCGCCTGGTTTCCAATGCTGGTGATTGCGGCGTTCTTCGTCGCTTGGGCCCTCGTTGCGCCGGACCTCGTATCACTGCGGCTAGGCAAAAAGGCGGATGCGTTGCCGGCGCTCAGGCGGCGCCTCTGGGGTGACGAACGCCCCGAGACCGGAGTCGACCTCGTTGAGCGGAACAGAATCGTCTTCAT
>Ga0307289_10000013_pt1 | contig 59386 bp, 59 predicted proteins | sample ER_DNA_143_FD_194483 | JGI IMG/M metagenome (GOLD analysis project Ga0307289, IMG submission 194483) | Bulk soil microbial communities from the East River watershed near Crested Butte, Colorado, United States - ER_DNA_143 | ecosystem: Environmental > Terrestrial > Soil > Floodplain | place...
TTGGGGTCGACGTTCCTTTCGAAGAACGGTATCCAGCCCAGCTTGCTGATCAGCCACGCCGCGGCGGGTGCCAAGAACGGGCCCAATACGGTCAACCCCCAGAGGCCAAAGATGATTGACGGCACGGCGGCAAGCAGATCGACGACAAAAGAAACCGGGCCTGATACTCGCTTGTGCAGATACTGCGTCATGCAGAGAGCAACACCGACGGCAACTGGGACGGCCATCGCCATTGCCAGAACCGCCGACAAGACGGTAGTCCAGAACAAGCCCGCGATCCCAAAGCGAAGCTCGTTGCCGGCGACCGTCCAGTTACGGGAGGTGAGGAAGTTGTCCTGATTTGCCTGCAAGCTGGGAAGCGCAAGTGCCAGTAGAAAGATGCCGACAAAAAGTACGAGAAGAACGATCAGCAGACCGGATGTGGTTGCGAGGCTCCGGAAGATCCGATCCCCGGTCCGGCTGATCTTGGCGAGTTTGACGCCACGCGCCGCCTCTCGCTCCACGTGGTCGACAGGCGTTCCCGGCGCCCGATGAGCCACCACCTTGGGAACGGGGGAGTGCGTGGTCACCGCACTATGGTCCACTACCGGCGACAGGCTCGGATCTTGCGCTGCGAGCGGTTCAGGCTCGACCCTCTCGGTTGCATCCGTATCAGTCACTGCCATGGGTCTTCCTGCTCGGTAGCTGAGGGGCGGCGGGTCACCGCGGGTGCGTCACCGCGATGACCCGCCCCTCTTCTGTGCCCTGCTAGCGCATCGCGCTGTGTTTGATTGCTCGCTCCGCTCGCTGTGATGCTCGCCGGTCTGCCGCCGTCTTCGTCGGATTTGGCGGAACGAAAAAGCACTGTTTCGCCATCTCCTCCTGCAGATCGGCGGCGCGAACATCGAGAATCCGCCGCCGTCGTCGTCACTCGCAGCGGAAACGACGCCGCCGCTCGCTTCTCCTCCGGGCGGTGGTGCGCGATTTGCCGACGCTCGCAGGGCATGGGGAGGTGACTACTGAATCGCGGCGACGGCCGCCTTGACCTTCGACTGCAAGCCGCTTGGCAGCGGCGCGTACCCGAGGTCCGGAAGCTTGCCTTGCGCGTCAGCGGAGGAGAAGTACGTCAGGAAGTCCTTGACGATCGCCGTCTTGTCGGCCGCCAAACCCTTGCTGCACACGATCTCGTAGGTCACGAGTAGTGCAGGGTAAGCGCCGGCCTTAGTTCCGGAGTACTTCAAGTCAAGATTCAAGTCATTGCCGCTGCCCTTGACCTTGGCCTCCGATACGGCCTTCGCTACCGCGTCGCCACTGAGCTCCACAGGGCCATTGCCGCTATCCAGCTGGGCGGTGGCAAGGTTGTTGTCTTTGGCGTAGCTCCACTCGATGTAGGTGATGGAGTTCTTGGTGCCGGCGGTGGCTTCGGCGACACCCGAGGACTTGTTCTTGCCCTCGCCAGTGCCGGTCCAGGCCTTGGCCGGCTCATCCTTCCAGGCGCCGTTGCCGGCCTTGGAGAGGAACTTTGTGGTGTTCTCCGTAGTCCCGGACTCGTCGGAGCGGAAGAACACCGTGATGTTCGCGCTCGGCAGCTTTGCTCCCGAATTGAGCTTGGCGATCTTCGGGTCATTCCACGTCTTGATGGTGCCGTTGAAAATCTCGGAGAGCACCTCAGCGTTCAGGACGAGCTTGTCGACACCGTCGATGTTGTACGCGAACGCGATCGGGCCGACAACCATCGGGAGGTTCCACGCCGGGTTGTTCTGACAGCGTTCCTTGGCCTTGTCAGCCTCGATAACGCCGTCCTTCATCTCGGTCTTGAGTGCGGAGTCGGAGCCGGCGAAGTCGACCAAGCCGTTGTAGAACGACTTGATACCCGCACCAGATCCGGTCGGGTTGTATTCGATCGTGGCCTTGTCGCCACATTCAGCGTTGTAGTCGGCGATGACTTCGGTAATCGCGTTGGCCTGTGCGCTCGAGCCCTCAGCGGAAATCTTGCCCGCGGGACAGGCGAGGCCTGACGCGTTGGCGCTGCTGCCTGGCTCAGCTCCAGCAGGCTCGCTGGCGCTAGTCGGGTCAGAGCCGCACGCGGTGAGGCTCAAGGCGGCTAGAGCGGCGAGCGCAGCGAACTTGCCCGCTCGCGAGCTGACGAGCCGGTTCATCGGCCGCGTCGCATAGTTCTGTTTCGCCATGTGTGTCCTTCACAGAACGGGGTCGTTCCCCTGGGTGAACCCGGCGGCACTCTGCGCACCGGGCTTGGCTCGGAAGGGCACGCGCGCGCGGCCCTTCCGATGCCGCGAAACGTAGCTAGGCCACGTGTCTTGATGGGCATGCGAAGGTGAACAAAGGGTGAATGATCCGTCTCGAGCCGAGCCTCCACCCAGAGCACGGATGCATCCAGTCGTGGCCGAAGGTGACGAGCGGCTCGCGCTCCATTCCGGAGGGTGCGTTTCCGGCACAGCCATTAGGACGAGCCGCTCAGTCGCAGCCTGAGGGTGCGCTTTCCAGCATTGCCGTCAAGACACACTGTCAGAACAAGCGGCATGCCACTCACGTGCAACAGTCATCGTCGATACGAGGTGGCCGCAAAGGTGATTCAGACCTGAGCGATTGGTCTGGGGTTGGCGCCGTATGACGCGCGGAGCTCAGTCCTGGACCCGCTGCCGCTCCAGGGCGTGAACCGTGCCATCCGCCGTGAGGTGCGCGACCAGGAACTCCCCAGTCCCCAGAGCTGTGGGCACAATGTCGAGGGCATCCAGGATGTGCGGCAGCACCGGCCGGTGCACACAGACCGCAGTCGGCTGGCCCGATTTCAACGTGGCGGCACGAATCTTGCGGATCAGCTTGCTCACGCCTTTCGGATCGTTTTCGCCTTCCTCTTCGCTCAGCTGGGAGTACGTGTCGAGGTTGAGCTCATGCTGGTGCGCGTACGGCATCAGCGTTGCGATACAGCGTGTCGAGGTCGAACTGACCAAGGCGGTCACTCCGTACGCGCTCAGCATGGGGCTCAGTGTCTTGGCCTGTCGCCGCCCCCGAGTATTGATCGGTCGCGCCGCATCTTTGCGCGACCAATCCTTGCGATCCATAGCCTTGACGTGCCGCACGATGATCAGCGGCGTGGTGGCCGGTTGATCAAGATATTGCTGTACCAGGAAATGATCATGAGAGTAGGTCAGGCGGCCGAGCGCCGCACGTACCGGCAACCAGGAGACGACATCGACCTCGGCGTCTGGTGCCCGGCGTACCGAGTCCAAGACCACCCCGCCCCAGTAGTCGACCTTCTTGGGACCGGCGTTGCCGGCCTCATAGCTGATCGAATCCAACGGCACGCTGAGGCGGATCGTGACGCCTGTCTCCTCCTGCACTTCGCGCACCGCACAAGCCGGCAGGCTTTCTCCTACTTCGAGTTTTCCTTTCGGTAGCGTCCAGTCGTCGTAGCGTTTGCGATGAATGATCACTACCTCGGTGCCGCGCAGCGGATGGCCGCGGGTCACCACCGCGCCGCCCGCGAGGATCGGTCGGCCGGGGGAACGCACTCCGTTCTTGCCGGTGCCGGTGACGCTGAGCGAAGGCACTGAACCGCTACTTCATCGCGGCGCGTCGTCGACTCTTGGCGTTGATCAAATACTCTTGCATGTCCAGCAGCGGATTGCCGTCTTCATCGGTGGTGTGCGGAACCCAGCTACCATCCGGCAGCAGGTGCCACGTCGCCGTGCCCTTGTCGAAGGCGATGTCGAACAGCTCGCCAATCTCGCTGATGTGTGCCGGATTGGTAATTGAAACAAGCACCTCGACGCGGCGGTCGAGGTTGCGGTGCATGAGGTCCGCGGAGCCGATCCCGACAGAGGCGGACCCATCGTTGGCGAACCAGAAAAGACGGCTGTGCTCGAGGAAACGGCCAAGAATGCTGCGCACCCGGATGTTCTCACTGAGCCCCGGCACGCCTGGCCGGATTGTGCACGTGCCGCGCACCCAAAGGTCCACTGGAACTCCGGCCTGCGAGGCGCGATACAGCGCATCGGATGTCGCCTCGTCGACGATCGAGTTGACTTTGATCTTGATGCCTGCCGGCTTGCCGTCCTCGTGGTTGGCGATTTCGTGGTTGATCCTGTCGATCAGCCCGTTGCGGATACCGTGTGGAGCAACGAGCAGCCTCTTGTACTGGGTCTCTTGGGACATTCCGGACAGGTGGTTGAACAACCTGCCGATGTCGTCGGTGATGATCGGGTTGGCCGTAAGCAGCCCGATGTCCTCATACAACCGAGCGGTCTTGGGGTTGTAGTTGCCCGTACCGATGTGGGCATAGCGGCGAAGCCCATCCGGCTCGTCGCGGACCACCATGGAGAGTTTGCAGTGCGTCTTGAGGCCAAGCAGTCCATACACCACATGACATCCGTGTTGTTCTAGTCTTCGGGCCCACGCAATGTTGGCCTGCTCGTCAAACCGTGCCTTGATCTCTACCAGGGCGAGCACCTGCTTGCCGGCCTCAGCAGCCTCGATCAATGCGTCAATGATCGGCGAGTCGCCGGAGGTGCGGTAGAGGGTCTGCTTGATTGCCAGGACATGCGGATCATCGGCTGCCTGCTCGATGAAGCGCTGCACGCTCGTTGCGAACGAGTCGTAGGGGTGATGCAGCAGCACGTCACGCTGCTTGAGCGCGGCGAACATGTCGGCGGCCTTGGCGGTCTCGACTTCGGCGAGATGGGGATGCGTCGAAGGTAGGAACGCCGGGTACTTCAATTCGGCACGATCGATATCGGCCAGAGAGAATAATCCACCCAGGTCCAGCGGACCGGGTACGTGGAAGACTTCCCTTTCGCTGATGTCCAGCTCACTGATCAGCAGCTCGAGCATCTTCGGATCCATGTCGTCCTCGACCTCGAGCCGCACCGGCGGACGACCGACCTTGCGCCGTAGCAGCTCCTTTTCCAAGGCGAGCAGCAGATTCTCGGCGTCATCTTCCTCGACCTCAACATCTTCGTTGCGGGTCACTCGGAACATGTTGTGCTGCACGACCTCCATGCCGCTGAACAGTTGATCAAGATGATGAGCGATCACATCTTCGAGTGGGACATAGCGACCCTCGGCCAAGGGAATGAACCGGGACAGCATGCTAGGCACCTTGACCCGAGCGAACTGGCGAATGCCCGATTCGGGATTGCGCACTAATACCGCGAGGTTGATCGACAAGCCTGAGATATAGGGAAAGGGATGGGACGGGTCAACTGCCAGCGGGGTCAGCACGGGGAAGATGCGCTCGGCGAACAGTTCGTCCATCCGATCTTGTTCCGCCGAGGTCAGCTCATCCCAGCGAAGAATCTCGATGCCCTCCTTGACCAGGGCGGGCCGAACGTCGTCTTGGAAGACAGCCGCTTGATCGGCTACCAGCTCGCGGGTTCGGTTGAGGATCGCTGAGTGCACCTCGCGAGGCATCATCCCGCTCACCGTGGGCACCGCGACGCCCGCGGCGATGCGGCGCTTGAGGCCGGCGACCCGGACCATGTAGAACTCGTCAAGGTTTGAGGAGAAGATCGCGAGGAATTTCGCCCGCTCGAGGAGCGGCACTCGGTCGGCGTCCTTGGCCAGATCGAGAACCCGGTTGTTGAATGCGAGCCAGGACAGCTCACGGTCCAAAAACCGATCAGGCGGCAGCTCTGCGTGGACAGGAGGAGGGAGCAAGTCGTCCATCACGGTCGAGATCTCGATTGCTTCCATGTCTTTCTCCTGCTTGTGCTCCGTGATCTCTCTCGCGAACGGCCGAACGTGATGAGGACTCAACTCTGCGCGTACATCACATCACGGCTTGCTGTAGCGAAGCCATACGTGAGATATAGCTGGATCGCCGCCTCGTGGTCTGACTCCACGTAGAGCTCCACCCTGGTGCTGCCGCGTTCTTGCAGCGAACGCAAACCGGTCAGCAGCAAGGCCTTGCCAAGTCCGTGTCCGGCAGCCCAGGGAGCGACACCGAGCACGTAAACCTCTCCGAGCTGATCGTCGTGCTGCTTCGTCCAGTGGAAACCGATCATCGCGTTGTCACGCATTGCAACGAAGAAGCCCGTCGGGTCGAACCACGGCTCAGCCATCCGATCCTTGAGGTCGTCGATGTCGATCAGCGCCTGCTCTGGGTGCTGCGCGAACGCCGCAGCATTGACCCGCAACCACTCCTGCTCGTCCTGCCCCGCCTCGAACGTCCGAATCCGTACGCCGCGCGGAACCACAGGTTCTGGTAGCTCGCCGTCCAGCGGCCGTTCCATGATCAATAGTTCCCGCCGGCGTACCATGCCGGCTCCCGCGGCGAGCGCCCGCGCGGCCGGCGTGTCACCCATCGCCCAAACTCGCAAAGGGGTAGTGGATTCCATGATCAGCCGCTGCAGCAGCTGAGTGCCGATGCCCTGCCGCCGATGATCCGGAGCGACCACCAGCTGTCCCGCGCTCCACTCGGGCCCCGATGCCAGCTGCGCGTACCCGACCAGCTCCTCGTTCTCGCTCACCAGCAGATGTGTAGTCGCCGCATGGGTACGCCGCAGCTGCAGCAGCGCCGCCTCATTGAGGGCTGGTGCCCGGTCAACCGCCACGGCCTTGGCGACCAATCCGAGAACGCTGGTGATTTCGGTTTCACTAAGCCGAGTTGTCATGGCGATCGTCAACAGCGTCGACATATCCCCACGTTAGCCTGCGACGATCCTTCTGAACTGCTCGCGGATCATCGCAGCTGATTCCTGCGTTTTAAGCTGCCTCTATGAGCGAAGAGCTGGATCCGGCGAGGCAGGTCGCTGAATACGGCGCCACCGCACAGCCGGCCATCGCTGCTCGAATGGCCCGCCACCTCCGGCTCACCCAAATCGGAGCTGGCTGCGCTGGGATCTCGGTCATCGCCGCGGCAGCAGCGGTGGTGATGTTTCCGTCGTTCGCTGCAGTGGAGCCAGGATTGGCTTGGGCGGACGGGGCGCTGGTCTCTGCTGTGCTGATGCTGGCCATCTGTGTCATCCAAGTTGTCGTCTGGCGGCGTGCCATGGCCTCGTGGCTTGGCAAGCGGCCCCGAGATCTGCACGGTGAGAAGCGGCTCTCGTGGATCGCCCATGTGATGTCGTATGTCGTTGCGTTGGCTGCATTGTTCAGCACCATGGAGGGCAGCGCGGCAGCTGGCTGGTCATCGGTCTCGGCCGCTTTGTTGGCCGTCACCCTGATATTCGTACTCGCCGCGCAGGTCCTTGCCGGGGTGCAATTCCTGCGGGCCAGCGGCCCTCCCGGAACAATTCCGGCACACATCCGCCGTCTCAAAGAGCTATCCCGCGACCGCAACGATTGATTACCCGGTGAGGCGGGCCGACTCCTCAGCTTGTGTGACGAACCGGTATCCCACGTTGCGAACCGTGCCGATCACTGATTCGTATTCTGGGCCGAGCTTGGCGCGCAACCGCCGGACGTGAACATCGACCGTACGGGTGCCGCCGTAGTAGTCATATCCCCACACGTCACTGAGCAGCTGCTGGCGGCTGAAGACTCGTCCGGGATGCTGAGCCAGATACTTCAGCAGTTCGAACTCGGTATAGGTGAGATCGAGCTGAACGCCGTTGAGCTTGGCGCTATAGCCCGCCTCGTCGATCACGATGTTGCCCGACTGGATCAGCGGGTCGACGTTGCTGGCCGCTGACGGTGTCATCGCGAGCCGCAGCCTGACGTCCACCTCCGCGGGGCCGGCAGTCGTCAGGACTAGGTCATCGAACCCCCAGTCGGCCGACAGCGCAGCCAGCCCACCCTCATGTGCGATAACAAGCAAAGGCGCCTCTTTACCGGTCGTCTCCATCAGCCGGCACAAGGAGCGAGCGCCCACCAGGTCGCGTCGTGCATCGAGCAAGATCACGTCCGCGCTGGGGGCGTCGAGCAGGGCGGTGGCTTCCGCTTGGGCGACTTTGACTTGGTGAGGAAGGAGCTCCAGCGCCGGAAGGATTTCGGCGGACGCATGCATATCGTTGGTTAGCAGCAGCAAGGTGGCCACGACGGTCTCCTCATGGGGGTTCGTGCCGGTGCTAGCCTTCAGCCCACCGAGAGATGGCCTGAGGCATGCTTGAGAGTAACGCAATGGTGTCCGTTTCCCTCCATTACTGGGCAGGGGCCAGGGCGGCTGCAGGCGTCAGCGAGGAACACATCGATGCCCGATCGGTTGCCGACGCCCTCCGAATCGCGTGCCAAGAACGGTCCGATCCGCGTTTCGACAGGGTGATCAAGGCGAGTTCGGTCTTGATCGATGGACGGACCGCGCATCGGCAAGATCTCGAACGGCAGTTGACCGAACCCGTACAAGTTGAGGTTTTGCCGCCGTTTGCCGGCGGCACTTAGCGTCGGGCGCCAGTGATCGCCTTGCAAATGGCCGCGCGTGGGCCTTGAGGTGCCCCGCAGTGCCGCCAATGTCGCGATAACGAATAGATGACGAATCAACCTCGGTGAGCCTCCAGCTCACTGTATGCCCAATATGTGATACGCAGTGTCAATATTCGAGACAGCCTGTTGGGCTGCATAGCACTCCAGCTCTAGTCTTCTCCTCGTGACTTCGACGAACGCGTGGGCGCTAGCGCTCACCCGCCGGCGTGCTGTTGACCACGGCCGGATGCGCTCGTCGTTGTGTCAGCTTCGGCGAATGTAGAGGCGCGTTCACGTCGTCTCGAGCCTGATCTTTGCGGGCTCTTGTCGCCAACGCCTCACTTCACACTCCTCGTACGGTCATCCGTACCCTCACCCTCGGCTGTCGAGCCGCATACCAACTCAGGAGAATGACACAACATGAGCAGGCAAGAAGTACTCGTCGATGCCGACTGGGTCGCTGAGCACGCAGGAGACGAGAACGTCGTTCTCGTCGAGGTCGACGAAGACACGACCGCGTACGACGGTGGTCACATTGCAGGTGCGGTCAAGCTCGATTGGAAACAGGACCTGCAAGATCCCGTCCGCCGGGACTTCATCAACAAGGAGCAGTTCGAGAAGCTGTTGTCAGAGCGCGGCATCAGCAATGACGACACCATCGTGCTCTACGGCGGTAACAACAACTGGTTTGCTGCCTACGCGTACTGGTACTTCAAGCTTTATGGTCACGACAAGGCCTTGTTGCTTGATGGTGGTCGCAAGAAGTGGGAGCTCGATGCACGCGAGCTGAGCAGCGAGACCGTCACTCGCCCTGCTACGAGCTACATCGCCACTGATCCCAACCTGGGCATCCGCGCCTTCCGCGATGAGGTAGTTGCGGCAATCGGCACCAAGAGCCTGGTTGATGTCCGCAGCCCTGACGAGTATGCCGGCCGGCTGCTTGCGCCCGCTCATCTGCCCCAGGAGCAGGCACAGCGTGGCGGTCATATTCCCACCGCTGTCAACGTGCCCTGGAGCAAGGCGGCCAACGATGACGGCACGTTCCGGTCGGATGACGAGCTCAAGGAGCTATACAGCGGCGCCGGGCTGAATTGGGACTCCGACATCATCGCGTACTGCCGAATCGGGGAACGCAGCGCGCACACCTGGTTCGTGCTGCACCAGATTCTCGGACAGAAGAACGTGAAGAACTACGACGGTTCATGGACCGAGTACGGCTCGTTGGTGGGCGTTCCGGTTGCCGTCGGCGACGAACCAGGCAACGCCTAACAGTGAGGGCCTGACCCAATTTCCCGCGATTTCGCGGCAGCTCCGAAGGAGAACATCATGTGCGCAGCAACCAAGGGCGGCCTGAGCTTAGCCGACGTCGACGTCACCAAAGAGGCGGTGATTCAGGGTCGTGTGCTGCGCGGCGGGAATCCGGTCGCGGGGGCATACGTACGCTTGCTCGACTCCGGTGGCGAATTCACCGCCGAGGTGCCGACGTCTGCGACCGGCCACTTTCGGTTCTTCGCCGTCGACGGTAAGTGGACGCTGCGCACCCTCGTGCCTGGCGCCAGCCTCGATCGCACAGTCGTGGCGGCCCGCGGCAGCGTGGCCGAGATCGACGTCGACGTCGAAGCCGTCTGAGGATTGATCCTGCGAAGCCCCTGATCACCTTCGCAGGAACGGCTCGAGCTGCCGGACTCGGCATTACGGTGAAGAGCTATGTCCCAGGTGCCAGGCAGTGACGGCGACGGTCGTGGCGCCGATCTCGCCTGGCTCTATCGTCAAAACACGTCTGACTCGGGGATAACCGGCGGGGAGCCTCGGACCCTCTTGCTGCCGATGCCCACCGCGCCGCGTCCGCGATCGGCCGCTCGGATTCCTGTGACGATCCTGATCGTGCTGTTGCTTTGTCTGACCGTTGGCGCAGTTGCCGGAGTGGTGTTGCTGTTGCACTCGGATTCCCGAGCGGCAGCGCCGGGTTTCGGCGAATCGGCATCTTCTGGTGGGTCGCAGGCAAGCGCAGGGAAGTCAGTGACGCCGACCCAGGCGAAGGTTGGCTGCCAGGCGCCTCAGACCACGGATGACGCCGGCCATCCGGTGTATTACGCGCCCGGACAGATGTTTGATGCAAAGCCGAATACCGCCTGGCGATGCAACGGCAACGGCATTGGGCAGGTCATCAGCTTCACGCTTCCAGATCAGACCACGATCAATGAGGTCGGACTGGTGAACGGATACTCCAAGGTCGATCCAGCCAGCGGCGCCAGGCGGTATGGGGAGTACCGCCGGATCACTGAGGTGACGTGGACCTTCGCCAATGGCTCGACCTTCGAGCAATCGCTGCAAGACGGGGTGACAACGCTCCAGAAGCTCAGCATTCCTTCGCAGCCCGGCGACACCGTCACCCTCACTATCAAGGCCAGCTCCCAGCCTGGTTCGACGGCCAGAGGCCGCAATGCCGTGTTGATTTCCGAGGTCAGTTTCTCCCAGCCCTGAATTTGCATCACTCACGGCCCGAAAACAGCTGGGATGCCGCCCTTCTGCCTCAGGCGTGATGCGAAATCAGGGTGACGAGTCGAGTATCAGCGTCACTGGGCCGTCATTGGTCAAAGTGACGTCCATGTGCGCACCGAACACGCCGGTTGCGACCTCCGCGCCACGCAGTCGCAACGAAGAGACGAAGGCCTCGATCAGCGGTTCGCTGACACCTCGTGGTGCCGCTGCGCTCCACGATGGGCGGCGACCCTTGCGAGTATCGGCGTACAGCGTGAACTGGCTGACCACCAGAATCGGAGCATTCTCCTCCTGGCAAGATCGCTCGCCATCAAGGATGCGCAGTGTCCATATCTTGTCGGCAAGTCGTTCAACAGTGACTGGCTGATCATCGTGTGCTATCCCAGCCAAGATCAATAAGCCGGGTCGGTCGATTGCTCCGACCACCTCACCGGCCACCTCGACGCGCGCCGAGCTCACCCGCTGAACCACCAGGCGCATGGTCAGCTCTCCGGTCGCAAGATCACGGCTGTCAGTCTCTCATCGGCCGGCGTTGGAATCAGCCGCCAAGGTACGCCTCCAGCTCGACCTCAACCAGATGAGCGGGATCGGCAAGCCGGGCTACCTCGACCATCGTCGCCACTGGACGAACAGCTCCGAAGAGCTCCTGATGCGCGCGGCCAACATCTTGTTGGGAGTTCATGTCGGTGACGTACATCCGGGTGCGGACCACCTGTTCGATCGTGATGCCCGCCGTCTGCAACGCCTCGAGCGCGATCGTAAAAGCCGTGACTGCTTGCCGGTACGCATCACCGGGATCAAGCACACCATCTGGACCGGTCGCCGTCGTGCCAGCTGTGATGGCCCAATCTCCGGCCACTACGACGCGAGAGTAGCCGTAGATCGCTTCCCACGGCGCTGAGCCGGCGAATCGTTTGATCAACACAGCGACATCCTCTGCCACAATGAAAAGCCATGTCGACCGAAATGACAGCGCGTGCGCTGCTGATCAAGATCACTTGCGGCGCCGAGGCCGCCGAGCGAGCAAACCAGGCGTGGACCGTCGCCGCGATGGGAATCACTGCGGGCGCTTCGGTGTCGGTCTGGCTCACGGGCGAAGCAGTGTGGTTTGCCGTACCTGGCCGCCAGCCCGATCTTGAATTGCCTTATGCCACCCCGGTTGTGGAGCTGATCGAGGCCGTCCGACTGGGCGGGAGCATCACGGTATGCACCCAATGCGCCGCGCGACGCGAACTCGTTGTCCAGGACCTGGTGTCATCCGCGACCATCCAAGGCGCCGCGAGCTTCGTGGAGGCGGCGCTGGCCGACAACGTTCAGGCGCTCGTCTATTAGCCCTGACTACGCCGTTCTCCGCACACGATCGCGAATGCGAACACAATTCGCCTATCTCGGCCTCGTTTGAGGCCTCGTGCGAAGACACGCATCACCTGGCATCTAGCGCGGGAGGAGAGCAGCGAGCTCCTCGGCGCTCATGTCCCCAGGCTTAGCTCCCGTTGCGGCCGCGCGTCGACTCAGTATGGCGAGCCGCTGATTGATGGGTGCTTCGAGTCCAGCCTGATGCGCGATCATGACGATCTCGCCGTTGAGGTAGTCCGTCTCGACATTCCCGGTACCACGCTGCAACGACTGCCACGTCGATCCACCGATGGACTCCGGAACGCCCGGTACCGGCTTCATGGTGAAGCCGGCGTCACGGGCAGCGGTCTCCTCGGCCTCGCTGACGTAGGTGATGCCGACAGCGTCGAGCACCTGTCGAGCCTCGGCTTCGGCAGCCGCGACCAGGGGACGCCAATCTCCATTTCGCGCCACCAGAGCCTGGAAGACGTTACCGATGTTGCTGATCAACTTGCGGTACTTCCACGCCATCACATCGTCGGGGGTCGGCACATCGAAGTTGGCCGCCATAAGGTCCGCGACGGTCCTGTCCAGAACATGATCACGGTTTGTTCTGATCTTGGCCACCCGCCCGATGTGCAGTGTCCCGGAGCCTGGTGTGCTGCGAATGATCACTTCGCCCGGCGCCAAGTGAACGACCGGCATCCAGACGCAGACTCCGTAAACGCGCCGAAAGTACCGATGGGCGAAGGTCTCCGCAGCGACGCCGTTGAGCGCGGTGAATATCGGCAGCTGCTCGCCTGCAGTGCCGACCGCAGCACCATTGCGGCGTACGGGCGTATCGGTCCAGCGGCGCAGCATGCCGTCGGCTTGATGGGTCTTGGTTGCCAAGATCAAGACGTCGTTGACGTCGAGCTCGACCTCCTCCGGGCCACCGATGGCCGTCAGCCGTTGGGTGACATCTTCATCCGGTGTCCGCAACCGCAATCCGCGCTCTTGGAGGACTGTCAGATGATCGCCACGGGCCACCAGGACAACGCCGCAGCCGGCCAACGCGAGTCGACCGCCTAGGGCACCGCCGACGGCTCCTGCCCCGAGAATGATGTAGCGAGCCATGCTGTTCACCGTAACCTGGCACAGTAGTGAGCCATGGAGTTGAGGCTGCGCTTTCGTGATCTTGAACCAACCGACCTCAATGATCTTGACTGGTCAGGTGGGTCGGAGCACCTCGGCGCTGTGGCCGCAGCCCTGGAGGCCTGCTACGCCGGCGATGTCGTCTTATTGGTGGGGTCGCTGTCGAACGATCGCCTGATCGCCCTCGGTGGCGTTGACTTCCGCCCGTCAACCGATGCCGGCACCATCTGGATGCTCGCCGTGCACGAGCGGTTGCAGTCCTTGGGTGCCGGTGCCGAGCTGATCACGGCATTGGAGCAGAAGATCATCGATCATGGTCGATCGCTGGCGAGGATGCTGGTGGAGCACGACAACCCGAGGGCCAGAGCACTCTATGAACGCATTGGCTATACCGAGGCTGGGGCCGCCCTCGACAGCTGGCCCATCGCTGGTGGCCGGACCTACGTCACCGCCTGCACGATCATGGAGCGCAGGTTGATCGAGATCCCCAGTGACGAAGACACCGACGGCTAGACTCCCAGCCATGTCGGTGTCCTTCACCTTCGCTGCCCTGCTGATTGCTGGTGTTGCCGCGCTGGGTCTGCTGCTGCTGATCTTGCTGATTACGCTCATGCTGCGCTCGACGAACGCCCGGTCCGGCGGCTAAGGATGTCGTTCGAGTCCCCGGAGGATCTGCATCCGAACCTAGCGCCCATCGCCTGGTTGATTGGTCGATGGGAGGGCAGCGGCAAGGCAACATATCCCGGCACGGCAGACTTCGACTTCGGGCAGCAGATCGACTTCGCCCACAACGGCGGAAACTATCTGCATTACTTGTCTCAGCTGTTCGAGGTTAACGACGAGGGGATGGCGATCCGGCCGCTCGACATGGAGACCGGATTCTGGCGTCCCCAGGAGGATGGCAGCCTCGAGGTCGTGATGTGTAAACCGGCTGGGTATGCCGAGGTCTGGTACGGATCGATCACCGGATCCAAGATCGAGCTGGCGACCGATGCCGTGGTGCGTACGGCTTCGGCGGAAGACTATTCAGCGGGGCAGCGGCTGTATGGCAATGTTGCGGGGGAGCTGTTGTGGACCTTCGACAAGGCCGCGTGCGGGCACCATCTGCAGACCTACATGTGGGGCCGGCTGCGCCGCGTCTGAGAGCCGAGGCCGAGACGTTCCGCGGCCAGCCGTTTCGTGCCTTCCTACGATGGCAGACAGACGGGAAGAAATGCGTCGACGGGAGTGCTGAACCGACCATGAGCGCTGTAGTAGCCCAGTCAGGGCCGGATGTCGGTGTCGCCTGGCATTACGGCGACCCGATGCGTGAGCAGCGGCTGCTCGACGCCGGAGACGCTGTGGTCGACCTGTCGCATCGCGGCGTCATCACGGTGACCGGGCCCGACCGGCTCGGCTGGCTGCACTCTTTGACAACGCAGTATCTCGAGGGACTCGAGCCCGGCCGCGGTGTCACCACATTGGTGTTGTCACCCCACGGGCATATCGAGCATGTCCTCTACGGCGTCGATGACGGAGAGACCTTCTGGGCACACACCGAACCTGGCGCAGCAGCGGCATTGGTCGGCTGGCTGGACAAGATGCGTTTCTTGATGCGAGTCGAGGTCAGTGACGGAAGCAAGGACTACGCGGTCGTGTGGTCCGCAGGAGACCTCACGCACGATCATCCGGTTCGGGTTGGACCCGATTCGCTGGCCGGACGCGAGCTCTTCGTGCCCCGCGATCGGCTCGACGAGATCACTGATCGCGGGTCACGAGCAGGTACCTGGGCTCTGGAGGCCCGCCGGATTGCCGCCGGCGTGCCCAGGATCGGCCTTGACACCGACCACCGCACTATCCCGAACGAGATCGGCTTGCTCGGTGCCGCGGTCCATCTGGACAAGGGTTGCTACCGGGGTCAGGAAACCGTTGCGCGGGTCCACAACCTCGGCCGGCCGCCGCGCCGCCTGGTACGCCTGCATCTTGACGGCAGCGTCGATGCCCTGCCAACTCCTGGCGCAGAGCTAGAGCTGGATGGGCGCGCGGTCGGTTTTGTCGGCGGCTCGGCACGGCACTACGAGCTTGGCCCCATCGCCCTGGGGCTGGTTAAACGCGGCACACCTGTCGAGGCCCAACTCACCGTCGCCGCCCCTGACGGCGGTGCTATTTCTGTCGCACAGGAGCCGCTGGTTGATCCCGAGATCGGCCTCCACGTACGCCCCGCCCTCTGACAGAAACGCACGTGCACGTTCGTTCTTTGCGCGATACACACTTTGCAGCGTGTGCATCGCGACAGAAGCGGACGTGCACGTACGTTTCTGCACCGAGTCGGAAGATTGGGGAAAGGGGTGACTAGCCGCCGAGCTCGGAGAGAGTCTCTTTGCAGGGACGGATTTCCCCCACCCGTTCGCCGGCGCCGAAGACTGGTGCGCTGGCATGATCATCCAGCGTTTCATGATCAAAGCCCAGACGCTGCAGTACGCCGGCCATCACCACGGGACGAGCGCGGGGATGTCCGTCGCTGATCTTGATCGCTATGCCGCGGCCATCGGGAAGTCCGGCAGCGTATACCGACTCCGCGCCGGCCTTTGCCATCAGACCGGGGATGGCGCGGTGTAGTTCCAGCTCGTCACGCCGGGTGCCCGAGACATACTCCGGATGGTTCCGGATCGCCGTCGCGACCTGAAGCTCAGGGCCATCGGATGCGCTGGCGATGTGCCCGAACGCTCGAGCCAGGGCGTACAGCGAGATCGCGTACAGCGGGGCGCCGCAGCCGTCGATCGCGAGATTGGTTGCTTGCTCGTGAGCAAGATCATCGATGGCCCGTACGACCGCTAGCTGGGTCGGGTGATCGGGATCGCGGTAACTTGCAATGTTCCCGCCGTTGAGCACTGTGGTTCTGATCATTCCGGCGTGCTTGCCCGAGCAGTTCATCGCAAGCGGCGACTTGGCCTCACCGTTGCGGATCGCCTCTTCCCTGGCCTGCGGATCAAGCGGCCAATCGGCTGGCATCTGCAGCGCGGATTCGTCAAGCTCGGACATGGCCAGAATGCGGCGTACGCCATCGAGCTGGAACCGTTCGCCGGAGTGCGAGGCACAGACCAACGCCAGCAACTCCTCCTCAAGATCAAGACCAGCCCGCAGCATGCCCACCGCTTGTAGCGGTTTGTTGGCACTGCGCGGGTACATCGGGGCGAACTCGGCGCCTACCGAGGAGGCCAGACTCCCGTCTGGGTTGGTGATCGCTACGCGGCCACGATGAGCGCTTTCCAGAAAGCCGTTGCGGACAACCTCGACAATCACGGGATCGGATTCGAAAGCGCTGACCACGAACTGACAGTACGCCCGGCTACGGCACTGCAGCCGTGATTTTGCGGTAGGCGAACAGCACTTGAGAGATGTGACATCGCAATAGCCGCGACGGGCCTAATCTTCTCAGTGTGGATTGGCACGAGTACGACGCCGCTTTGTTCGACCTTGACGGCGTCCTGACGCCGACCGCCGAGGTGCATATGCAAGCCTGGCGGCAGCTCTTCACCGACTTCTTGACAAAGCGCGGCATTAACCAGCCGTACCTCGACAGCGACTACTTCGACTACATCGACGGCAAGCCACGCTACGACGGAGTCCGGGCGTTACTCGCGTCCCGCGGCATTCAGTTGGCCCAGGGCGATCCCGGCGATAGTCCCGACCTCGAAACCGTCTGCGGCCTCGGCAATCGCAAGAACGAATTCTTCGCGGCTGTGCTGCGCGAGACGGGCGTCCAACCGTACGCCGGATCAGTCCAGTTGCTTGATCATCTCGCTGAGCGTGGCACCAAGGTTGCGGTCGTTACGTCGTCTCGTAATGCGACGGTGGTGCTGGAAGCCGCGGATTTGGGGCCACGGTTCAACGTTGTGGTCGATGGCAATGTCGCCGCCGAGAAGGGCCTTCGTGGCAAGCCGTCACCGGATACCTTCGTCGCTGCTGCTGAAGAGCTCGGCGTACCGGTGCAGCGTGCTGTGGTGTTCGAGGATGCGCTCTCTGGTGTCGAAGCGGGACATGCCGGGGGCTTCGGACTCGTGGTTGGCGTGGATCGCGGCGTCGGGGCGCAGCGACTGACTGAGTCGGGGGCCGACGTCGTCGTCGCTGATCTTGGCGAGCTGGCATCATCATGACGCGACGCAGTCCCGACGATCCGATCAGCGCGGCCGATCCGCTGGATCGCAACCGTTTCCCGGTCGATGAATGGAAGTTCACCGAGGCTGACTACAGCGCGGATGATCTTGGTGTGACCGAATCGCTGTTTGCCGTCGGGAACGGCTATCTGGGCATGCGGGGCAATGTCGAGGAGGGCCGGGAGACCTACACCCACGGAACCTTCATCAACGGCTTCCACGAAACGTGGCCGATCCGGCACGCCGAGGAAGCCTTCGGCTTCGCGCGTACGGGCCAAACGATCGTCAACGTACCCGATAACAAAACGATCAAGCTCTATGTCGACGACGAACCGATGCTGCTCTCGGTAGCCGATCTTGAATCCTACGAGCGCTCGCTGGACTTCCGTGACGGCTTGTTGCGTCGTGACATCGTCTGGCGGACTCCGGGCGGCAAGCGCGTCAAGGTGTCCTCCACGCGCATGGTCTCGTTCACCCAGCGGCACTTGGCGATCATGACCATGGAGGTCACGATGCTGGATGCCGAAGCTCCCGTGGTGATCTCCTCTCAGACACTCAATCGCCAAGACGGCCGCGACGAGTACCACGTACGATCCCACGCGATGGGCACCGCGGCCGATCCACGCAAGGGCGCTGCCTTCGAGGCGCGGGTGCTCGAGCCGCAGAGTCACTGGTGGCAAGATCAACGGATCATCCTTGGCTACCGCTGCGCCAACTCCAAGATGACCCTGGCGGTCGGAGTCGATCATCAGATCTACACAGACAACGATTACCGCATCTTCACCAGCGCCGATGAGGACACCGGCAAGATGGTGTATCGGGTGCAGGCCAAGGCGGGCCAGCCGATCAAGGTCACCAAGGTCGTTGCGTACCACACCTCACGAGGAGTGCCGTCCCGAGAGCTCGTTGATCGCTGCCGGCGGACTCTTGATCGGGTCTATGAGCACGGTGTCGAACCGGAATATGCCGCCCAGCGGGAGTGGCTGGACAGGTTCTGGGAGCGGTCCGACGTTGTCGTGCACGGTCAGCCGGCATTGCAGCAGGCGATTCGCTGGAATCTGTTTGAGGTGGCCCAGGCTGCGGCGCGCGCCGAGCAGTCGGGGGTGCCCGCCAAGGGTGTGACCGGCACCGGCTACAGCGGACACTACTTCTGGGATACCGACATCTTCGTGGTTCCGTTCCTCACCTACACCTCGCCGCAGATGGCGCGCAGCGAGCTGCGTTTCCGTTACAACATGCTTGGTGCGGCGCGCCGGCGCGCGGAGGAGCTTGCCCAAAGCGGTGCACTCTTCCCTTGGCGTACGGTCAACGGCGAGGAGGCATCGGCCTACTACGCAGCCGGCACGGCGCAGTACCACATCGACGCCGACATCGCGTACGCCTTGTGCAAGTACGTCGCGGCCAGCGGCGATCAAGATTTCATGAACCGCGAGGGCGTCGACATTCTTGTCGAGACCGCGAGACTGTGGGCTGACCTCGGCTTCTGGCGGGAAAACGGCACCGGTCGCCGTAGCTTCCACATCCATGGCGTCACAGGGCCCGACGAATACACGACGGTCGTCAACGACAACCTCTTCACCAACGTGATGGCCCGCTACAACCTCGCCAAGGCCGCCGAGTTGCTCCGCCAGCTGAAGCGGGAGCTGCCGCGCGCGTATCAACGGGTGGCGTTGCGGCTCGAACTTGCCGACGAGGAGATTGACGAGTGGGCTCTTTGTGCGGACGCCATGTCGATCCCGTACGACAAGGTCACCGGCATCAACCCGCAGGATGCCCACTTCCTTGATCGAGAAGTGTGGGATCTGAAGAACACCCCGCCGGAGAAACGGCCATTGCTACTGCACTACCACCCGTTGGTGATTTACCGATTCCAGGTGCTGAAGCAGGCCGATGTGGTGCTCGCATTGTTTCTACAAGGTGATCATTTCAGCTACGAGCAGAAGCGCGACAACTTCGAGTACTACGACCCCATTACCACCGGTGATTCCACGCTCTCCGGAATCGTGCAATCGATCATCGCCGCGGAGGTCGGCTACCACGATCTTGCGCTGCGCTACTTCTACAACGCGTTGTTCGTCGATCTCGCGGATCTGCACGGCAACACCAGCGACGGGGTCCACGTTGCCTCGACAGGTGGCGTGTGGAACATCCTGGCTTACGGATTCGGCGGTATGCGGGACTACAACAACGGGGAGATCACCTTCGATCCGCGCTTGCCTGCGTCATGGCCAGGGTTGACATTCCAGGTCACCCTGCGCGGCACCCGGGTCAAGGTCGATCTCACGAGCAAGGAGATCACCTTTACCGTCGTGGAAGGCGATCTTGCCGAGCTGTCGGTTCGTGACGAGCACTTCACGGTTACCGCTGGCAGGCCGCTGTGCGTGCCACTGGCTCACCAGGGCCCGTGCATCGAGGGTCCGCTACCGTCCAAGACCGTCGATCGCAGGCCGGATGGGACACGGATCACGGCGTCTGTACCGCAGGCAGTCATCTTGGGCCGCTAGTAGCAAACCTTGTTTGTTTGCTCGCGCCCGAGCGGGCGCTGGAGGCTACTGTCTTCCTCCCTCGCAGGCACGCCAGCGGCACCGAAGAATCTCGCTTAGTACGAGACTCCGCCGTACCTGCTCGATCGTCCAGACAGTAGCGGCGCCCGCTCTACCCGACGCTCGCAAACCTTGTTTGTTTGCTCGCGCCCGAGCGGGCGCTGGAGGCTGCCGTCTTCCTCCCTCGGGTGGCGCGCCGCAAGCTGCAAGCTTGCATTTGCTTGCAATTGCAAGCAAACTGGATGGCGTGGTAAGAATCTCAACCAACAAGATCGCGGGCCAAATCGGCTCTCTCGGTGAATTTATCGCCGGTCAGCGCCGTGCGGCGCAATTGTCGCTGCGACAGCTCGCGGAACAGACCGGCATCTCCAATCCCTACCTGAGCCAGATCGAACGAGGCCTCCGCAAGCCCTCCGCTGAGGTGCTGCAGCAGCTGGCCAAGGGGCTGCGGGTATCCGCGGAAACGCTATATGTCCGGGCCGGCATCCTCGATCCGGATGATCATCACGCTACCTCTGTGGAGATGGCCGTACTCGCAGATGTAGCGATCACCGAGCGGCAAAAGGGAGTCTTGATCGACGTATACACCTCATTCGTCAAGGAGAACTCGAAGAACGCGACGACACATGAGGAAGCCCGAACCTCACCGAGCCCAAATTCAACTGAGCCCAAATTCAACTGAGCCCAAATTCAACTGAGCCCAAAATTCAACTGAGTAGGAGAAGCACATGTCGGAGAAGGAAGTCTCGCCTGAGGCCCGCAAGTCGGCCCTCGAGTCCGATTACGCAGCGCTGTACGCCGTCGCCGGTCTTACCGATGCGCTGGCTGACGCGCTCAAAGGCGCGCTAGCCGAGACCCAGCAGAAGGCCACAAATCGGATCAATGCGTTGCAGAGCAGGCGCCCCGAACTGAGTAGGCAGGCCAAGACCAGCGTCGAGGACCTGCGCACGTTTGTGATCACCTTGCCGGATCAGTTCAAGCACCTGCCCGACAGCACAAAGGCTAGGATCGCCGAGCTGCAAAGGCAGGCCAACGATCTGCTGGCGCAGGCCACCTCCGCATACGGCGACTACGCCGTACGCGGCAAGCAAGCTGTGGATGAGGCCCGCAGGACAACGCGAGAGCGGTCAAACCCAATCGGCACGCCGGTCACCCCGCAAAATGCTGCCACCGACATCGGTGAGCCTTCGGCTGAAGGAACCGGCACCAAGAAGGACAATGGCAAGAAGTCCGGCGCCAAAAAGACCGGCTGAACAACGAGACGACGCTCACGCCCCACCCCCTTGCTCGCGCCCCCCGCGTGCAAGAGAGGTGGGGCGTGAGTTCGCCTCCCCCCGGGCTAACCTGAACCCCTGACAACTCGTCCTGCTCGACGCCGACCGATCACCGGTCCGGGTGGCGTCGAAGATCGTCCAAAGACCCGACTTCTGATGGATAACGACGCAGTTGACCTGGCTCGAATGGCGAATCTGCAGAGGTCGGAGACGTTTGATGATCAATAGAGCAGCCCGCGCAATGCGGTGCAATATCCATGATCGCTTTCATCGCCTTCCCCCTTTCGACTCGCGCCAGGACCTGCGACCTGTGTCGCGCGCCTACGGCTGGGAAGGAACCGATGGCTGCATGCTCTAGAGCTGCGAAGCGACGAGAACATCTTCACCGATGACGGCGCGAATTGATGGCTGGCGACGTGGTCGTGATCGACTTGTGTCGAAGTTCGCTAGCCCAGATCACAAAATGGGCACGCCCAGCATCAAGACTTAACTGGCAGCGCTCCTAGCCTCGTGCAGGACAAGCGTAAAAGGCTTGGCCACGCCGGCACTATGCCTGCTTAGCACGGGCTCGGCTACGCGCGCGTTCGGATCCGGAAAGCACCACCTTCCGGATCCGAACTGCGTCTGGAGTGACCTCCAGACACTCTTCAGTTCGGCAGAACTCCAATGCTTGCTCCAAGCTCAACAAACGGGGCGGGACCAGCCGTTCGAGTTCCTCACCAGTCGAGGATCGGACATTGGTGAGCTTCTTTTCCCGTGTCGGGTTGACGTCCATGTCGTCGGAGCGGGCGTTCTCGCCAACGATCATGCCCTCATACACTTCCATGCCGGGATTGACGAACATGGTGCCGCGCTCTTGGAGGTTGAACAGTGCGTACGCGGTGACCTGGCCGGATCGATCGGCCACCAGAGCGCCCGTGGGCCGGGTGCGCATCTCGCCGGCCCAGGGCTCGTAGCCCTCGAAGACGTGATGCATCAGTCCGGTGCCTCGGGTTTCGGTGAGGAACTCGGTACGGAAGCCGATCAGCCCACGAGCTGGCACCAGGTACTCCATCCGCACCCAGCCGGTGCCGTGATTGACCATCTGTTCCAACCTCCCGCGGCGCAGCCCCAGCAACTGGGTGACGACCCCGACGAAATCTTCGGGGATGTCGATGGTCAGCCGCTCTACCGGCTCGTGGACCTTGCCGCCAATCGTGCGCGTCACCACCTGGGGTTTGCCGACCGTGATCTCGAAAGACTCCCGCCGCATCATCTCGACCAGGATCGCCAGCTGAAGCTCACCGCGGCCTTGGACCTCCCACGTGTCCGGCCGCTCCGTGGTCAGCACCCGGATGGAGACATTTCCCACCAGTTCGGAATCCAGCCGCGCTTTGACCAGCCGCGCGGTGAGGTTCTTGCCGGAACGCCCGGCAAGCGGAGAGGTGTTGATGCCGACTGTCACCGAGATGGACGGCTCATCGACCGTAATCAGCGGCAGCGGTCGCGGGTCGTCCGTATCCGAGAGCGTCTCGCCGATGGTGATCTCCGGAATGCCCGCGATGGCCACTATGTCACCGGGGCCCGCAGATTCTGCGGGTTCCCGTTGCAACGCGTTGGTGATCAACAACTCGGAGAGTTTCACTGTCCGGATCGTGCCGTCGGCGCGGCACCATGCGACATTCTGATTGCGACGCAAGGTCCCCGCGACGATTCGGCAGAGCGCGAGGCGTCCGAGGTAAGGCGATGCGTCGAGATTGGTCACATGGGCCTGCAACGGCGCTCCTGCGACATAGCTGGGCGGCGGGATGTGCTGCAGGATCGTGGCAAACAGTGGAGCCAGATCGGCACTGTCGGGCATCTCGCCGTTGCTGGGCCGTGTCAGCGATGCACGTCCCGCCTTAGCCGAGGCGTACACCACGGGGAAGTCCAGAGCTTCGCTGCTGTCCTCATCCAGTAAATCGACGAACAGTTCGTACGTCTCCTCCACCACCTCGGCAATTCGGGCATCCTGCCGGTCGACTTTGTTGATCACGACGACGATGGGCAGCCTCTTCGCCAGCGCCTTGCGGAGCACGAAGCGCGTCTGGGGAAGCGGCCCCTCAGAGGCATCCACCAGCAGCAGGACACCATCGACCATCTCCAGGCCACGCTCAACTTCGCCACCGAAATCGGCGTGGCCCGGCGTGTCGATGATGTTGATGGTGACCGTGGAACCGTCCGGCGCCTGGTGTCGTACGGCGGTGTTCTTGGCGAGGATGGTGATGCCCTTTTCCCGCTCCAGATCCATGGAGTCCATCACCCTCTTTTTGACAGTCTGACCGACCCGAAACGCTCCTGACTGCCAGAGCATGGCATCGACCAGCGTGGTCTTACCGTGGTCGACGTGGGCGACGATGGCGACGTTCCGCAAATCAGAACGGAGGGGCACGCAAAACACTCTTTCCGGGCGTAGGGCAACCTGGCGAGTCTAGTGGCTGCGACGCGAGCTACCAGCCTGCGCCGAAGCAGGCGAAGGGGATGGGCTCGGCCGCGGCTTGGATGGCGTCAGCAAGCGCGTACGCGGGCGCGGCACCCGTGGCGAGTCGGCGGTGGTAGTCGACCATGAGATCGGCTGCGCCATCGTCTGACACCTTGGCTACGCCGGAAATGATCGTCGACGTCCCACTGTGGAGCAGTGCACGCGTCAGCCCGAGCGCCTCGTCCCCGGGTCGTACAGTGGCCTGTCCGAGCTCGCAGGCGGAGAGCACCACCTGTTGCGGTGGGCGGGCGAGGCGATCGAGGTCATAACCTACGACCGGACCGTCAGCCAGCCGGATCGATGAGAAGAGGGGGCTCTCTCGCTCGTGACGACCATGTGCTGCGACATGAACCAATTGCGCCCCGTTGATTGTGCTCAGAAATGCCTCACCGGTCGCCTTGGCGCCGGTGAGCGTCTCACAACCCAACCAGTGCTGCGCTACACCGGCCACCTCCTGGTCAGCGCGTGCCAGACCGGGACCGGCAATGGCCACGACTGGTCCTGATTTGTTGTGGAACCTTGCGTGAGCGCTGAGCCAGGCTGCTGCCGAGGGAGCAATGGTCAGTGGCCGTCCCTTCAGACTCTCCAGATCCGCCCAGGGCAGAGCCGTGAGCCGGCCGGGTGGCACGACAACCAGGGGCGCCTCAGGCAGGCTGAGCGGAGTCAGCAAGAGCTGGTCGAGGGTACGAAGATCATGGGTCAAGGAGTTGTGTGCCGACGCTCGTAGCGACTCCGGAACATGACTCATGGCCAGCACATCAAGATCGGCCGTAATCCGCCTGCAGAGCCGTTCTGCTTCCGCCATTGTGGTCAAACGTTGCATCCAGCAGCCGTGCCGGGTCAGGACGATGCCATGGATATCGTCGTCGATTCCAAACAGGGTCAGGAGTGCTGCTCCGTCCAGCGCCGCGCGCATTTCGCCCAACCGAGGACTGGGGTCGACCGAGCCGGTGCCACGAACGCTCCAGGAGCGGGCTCGAATGTCCCGCTGCAGCGATTGCCGACGCTTGCGGAGCCGCTCACTGGTATCGCTGTCAGACTCTTCATGCTCCAGTTGGCTGACCACCCAGCGAAGTTGGGCGAGCAAATCGGCGGTGATCGGATCTTCGGGGGGTCGCACGGGCGTCACGCGGCTGGATATCGCACGCGCCCGTTCCAGCCAGGCGAGCACGGCAGCTGGGCGTCCAGCGGCAATCTCCTCGGTCACGGCCAGCGCAGCGAGGCTCACTCCGTGTACCGCAGTAGACGTCTGCAGGTCGAGGCTGCCGAACTGAGCCTGGTGCTTCATCAGTTCCGCCATTCCAGCCCGCGCCTGGCGATGCCCGGCCTCCCGGTCGCCGCGGGCGAAGGCCAACCTGGTTCTGACAAGCCGGCCGTACAGCCGCAGATCGAGCGGTTGCGCGGCAGAAATAGTCGGCAGCGGCCGCGGTCTGCCAGCCAAGCTGGGTCTGGAGTACTCGATCGCAATCAGCCGCGCCAGCTTGGCCTGGTCCGGCAGGCCAAGCTCGTTGAAGGTTTTCGTGAGCCGATCGGCCGTACGTATCAACCTGTCGGTCCGGATACCGGCTTCGGCGTCGGCACGGAGCATCACCAGCTCTCCTAGGGCAGTGGCGCGCCGATTGTTTCGGCGCCGCAGCCGCGCTACTGCGGTGTGGCTGATGGTTTGAGCCAACCGGTAGTTTCCTGCCAGTAATGCGACATCTGCCCGGGTCAATTCCGCTTCGGCCAGCAGGATCAGCATTTCGGTGCGTTCCAGAGCCGCCGACGCCTCGACAAGCGTCCGGTCGGCGTCCGCCACCAAACCTGCGCTCAGCAAGACTTTGGATCGATTGATGCCGACAACGCCCTTGTAGTGGTCGGACGGCGCTTGCTCGACAGTTGGCATCAATTCCAGTGATCGAGGCAAATTGCCGGCCAGATAGTGCATGTAGCCGAGGTTCAGCCGCGCGGCGAACTCAAGCTCCGCAAGTTCGTAGCGCCGGCTCAGAACGAATGCACGGCTGAAATCCTCGATAGCGGATTGAATGTGTCCGAGCTGATTGTGAACCTCTCCCCGATTGATCAAGATTTTGCAGCGATCCGCCGGTTCGGCGTCGCCGATCAGCTGAACTGCTCCGTCCAGCTGCTTGATCGCGTCGCCGAGTAGACCGTCTCGAAGCAGCAGCAGACCGTGCTGCGCTCGCGTGACAACTGTCAGCTGACCCAGAGATCGTCGGCTGGCGAGCTGCTCTGCATTGACGAGTAGCCGAATGCTTTCGGCAATTCGACCCATTTCGTGAGTGGGATAGCTGAGACTCAACAGAATCCGCGCGGATAGCCGGTCGTGCTCAATGGAACAGTTGGGAAATTGCAGATCAGCGCCATTGTGAGGCACCGCCATATGTAAGGCACCCATTGCCTCGGTAAACAAGGTGATAGCTCGGGTGTAATGGCCGAGGTCGGAGCTGGCAATGCCAAGCGTCAGAAGGTTGGAGGCGTGCTGATGGTCACCCCCGCACGCCGCATCTGACCCCACAGAGGAAATCTTGCTCTGCTTTTCATTCCTGTGCCAGGTCAGGCGAATTGCTCTAGGTTCTTTGCTTCCCCGTACCCTTGGGCCTATGGCGGGCAGCACAGACTGGTTCCGAGATTCGTTCCGTACCGAGTACGAGAAGCAGAACGCTGCACTCGGGCGGTTCAACTTAGCGATCTTCGGCAAGACCGGCGTGGGCAAGTCCACCTTGATCAACGCGATCTTCGGCGAGGAGGTGGCGCGGACCGGTATCGGCGAGCCCGTCACCCGCGGCAGTCACCTCTATCTCGACAAGGTCGGTCACCTGGGCATCGTTGATACCCAAGGTCTCGAGGTGGGCAAGGACAACAAGCAGATCTTGTCCGAACTCCACAAGGCCATGACGCAGATGCGGCAGATGCCACTCTCGGAGCAGATTCACGTCGCCTGGTATTGCATACGCGGTATGGACCGGCGCTTCGAGGAGGCAGAGGCCGATTTCGTCCGCCGGCTTGACGAGATGGGCCTGCCAGTGATCTTGGTGCTGACCCAGGTGCCGATGCGGAATGGCTTCGTCCATCCTGATGCAGTTTTGCTGGCTGAGCAGATCATCGCCAAACAGCTGCCACTGGTTGCCGGGCAACCATTCATGACCTACGCCAAGGCGGACGAGTTCGCTGGCCAACCGGCCTACGGGCTCAAGGAACTCCTTGATGCCACCTTTCGCGTCGCGCCCGAGGGAGTTCAGGGCGCCCTCGTCGCGGCGCAGGAGATCGATCAGGTCCGAAAGGCGCAGGAAGCGAACAAGTACATAGCCGGTGCTGCAGCCAGCGCTGCTGCTGCAGCCGCGACTCCAATCCCGTTTTCCGATGCTGCGTTGCTGGTGCCGATCCAGCTCGGCATGATGGCCAGGATTGCCCAGATCTACAAGATCAAGTTCGAGCGAGCCGCGCTGATGGCGATCGCTTCGACTACCGCAGCCACCCAGATCGGCCGGGCAACCTTCACGGGCTTGCTCAAGATGATCCCCGGGGCAGGAACCGTGATAGGCGGAGCGATCGGCGCCGGGGTCGCGTCGACCTTCACCTACGCCATGGGGCAGGCCTGGCTGACCGTCTGTCAGCGGGCGGCCAAGGGCAAGCTGGGCAGCGCCGGCACTGTGGTTGACAACGACGAGCTCCGCGAAGTCTTCATGGAGGAATTCCGCAAGCGCATCAAGCTGGGGCCCAGGCAGTTGCGCGCAGCATCGGAGACTGATCCCAATCTGATCGACTCACAGCGGCTCGGCTAATCAGCTGCGGGATGCCGGCGACTCCTGCGCGACGCATACTTCACAAACTGCTGACAAGCTGACATCTGCTCCAATAGCCTGCCGGCAATGACTATTCCCGATCTGGCGCCGCTGCTGGAGGGCGAGCCGCCTCATGATCAAGTCGTCTTTGCCACCCGACTGCAGCGTTATTGGCCGGACCTCCTCACCGGCCTGACCGGTGCCTACCCCGACCATGCGCCAGAGATGGCCAACCGACTAGTAGAAATCGCGGCGCAGAATTTCCAGCGGCGGCCGACAGACCTGCGACTGCTCGATCTTCGTCGGCACGCCGATCCACAGTGGTACCAGCATCAGCAGATGTTGGGATACGCGACCTATGCAGATCTTTTCGCAAGCGACTTGAAGGGAGTTGCCGACCGAGTCGACTACCTTGTCGACCTTGGCGTCACCTATCTGCACCTCATGCCGCTGCTGAAACCGCGGCCTGGCCAGAATGACGGCGGGTACGCGGTCATGGACTATCGCGCAGTGCGGTCTGACCTTGGCAGCATTGATGATCTACGCGAGCTGGCTACCGTGCTGCGGTCGCACGGCATCTCGCTAACGCTCGATCTCGTCCTCAACCATGTGGCGGCCGAGCACCAATGGGCGAAGAATGCTCGAACCGGAGACCCGTTCTATCGGCGGTACTTCCACATGTTCGCTGATCGGGAGCTGCCGGACGCGTACGAGCGGACGCTCCCGGAGGTCTTCCCCGATTTCGCCCCGGGCAACTTCAGCTACGACGAGGAGTCCCATTCCTGGGTCTGGACCACCTTCAACACCTGGCAGTGGGATCTCAACTGGCACAACCCGGAGGTCTTCTACGAGTTCGCCGATTTAATCTTGTGGCTGGCGAATCTTGGTGTCGAGTGCCTGCGCCTGGACGCCATCGCCTTCATCTTCAAACGGATGGGCACCAACTGCCAGAACCAACCAGAAGTGCACGCGATCACGCAGGCGTTGCGTACGGTGGCTCGGATCGCCGCTCCGGCGTTGATCTTCAAGGCGGAGGCGATTGTCGGCCCGGCAGATCTGGCTCCTTATCTCGGGGTTGGCAAGCACGCTGGCAAGGTCAGCGACCTGGCGTACCAGAACTCCTTGATGGTCCAGATTTGGTCAGCGCTGGCGGCGAAAGACACCCGGCTTTTCTGCGCCGCGATGAATCGCTTCCCGGCGAAGCCGCCGACGACGGTGTGGGGAACCTATCTGCGTTGTCATGACGACATCGGCTGGGCGATCGATGACGGTGATGCAGCCTCGGTTGGGCTGAACGGGTACGAACATCGTCGCTTCCTCGCGGATTACTACGCCGGGCTCTATCCCATGAGCGATGCCCGCGGGCTGGTCTTCCAGGAAAATCTGTTGACCGGAGATCGCCGGATCAGTGGCACAGCAGCATCACTGGCTGGTATCGAGGCAGCCCTGATCAGCGGTGACGACATCCACCTCGACCTGGCCATTCGCCGGTACGTCCTGGCTCACTGCCTCGTCTTGGGATTTGGCGGTCTGCCGCTGATCTACATGGGCGATGAGCTCGGTTTGCGGAACTACTACGACTTTGTCGACGAGCCCGACCACGCTGACGACAACCGCTGGGTACACCGACCGCCGATGCCGTGGGACTTGGCGGACCGTCGGCACATCGAAGGCAGCGTCGAGCACCGGATTTGGCATCGGTTGCGACATGTGATCACGGTGCGTTCCTCGCTACCGAGCCTGGATGCCTCTGTCGAGAGTGAGATTCTGGATCCGGTGAACCCCGCGGTACTGGTGTTCCTGCGACGGTTTTCCAGCCAGACCATGGTCGGCGTTTACAACATGACCACCGAGTCGCAGAAGTTGCCGCGGTGGGTGGTTCCGCTTGGCAACTGGGCCTGGGATGCGCTGACCGATGAAACCCCGCTGACCGATGGGCCGCTGACCCTGGATGGCTACCAGGTGCGCTGGTTTGTGCAGCAGACGTGAGCACGCTTCGCGACGTAGCAATCAGTGAGGTACGCGCCGAGCTGTCCGAGCTCGACCTCGAGTGGACCGAATCGGCGCCTGGATTGTTCTCCGTCCGACTTCCCGGCACCCGGAAGCTCATGACCGACTGCGCACTCGAGGTGGGACAGCACGGAATGAGTCTTCGGGCCTTTGTCGCTCGCAGGCCCGATGAGAATCTTGCGGGCGTCTACCGATGGCTGCTGGAACGCAATCTGAAACTTCATGGCATTTGCTTTGCGCTTGACGCGCTAGGTGACATCTACCTAGCTGGCAGGATGCCGGTCGAGCTGGTCACCCGAGCCGCGGTCGATCGACTGCTGGGCGCCGTGGCCGAAACCGCCGATGAGAGCTTCAACGTGATCTTGGAACTGGGCTTCGCCGAGAGCATCAGGCGAGAATGGGCTTGGCGGCGCTCCCGCGGAGAGTCAACCGAGAACCTTGCCGCATTCACCCACCTGGACCCGGGCGAGAGTCCGAAAAGCTGATCCGGGTGCAGCGCCGTCGGCGCGTTCACCACTAGGCTCGCAGCCATGAGAACGACGCTGGAGCATGTGTCATGACGGGAACCTTGATCCTTCTGCGGCACGGCGAGAGCGAGTGGAATGCCAAGAATCTGTTCACAGGCTGGGTCGATGTCGGCCTCAGCCCAAAGGGTGAGGGCGAGGCCACTCGCGGCGGAGAGTTGTTGGTCGAGAACAATCTGTTGCCCGACGTGATGCACACCTCGGTACTGCGCAGGGCTATTCAGACTGGGCAAATGTCGCTCGATGTTGCTGATCGGATGTGGATCGAGACCAAGCGCTCTTGGCGATTGAACGAGCGGCACTACGGCGCGTTGCAGGGCAAGGACAAGGCGGCAACGCTTGCGGAGTTCGGCGAGGAGCAGTTCATGCTCTGGCGCCGCTCGTACGACATTCCGCCGCCGCCCATCGACAATGCCGATCAGTTCGCCAACTTCGACGATCCGAAATACGCAGGCTTGCCGAGCGAGGCACGCCCCCGTACCGAATGCCTCAAAGACGTGCTGATCCGGGCTTTACCGTACTGGTACGACCAGATTGTGCCGGACCTGCGCGCGGAGCGGGTGACTTTGATCGCTGCACATGGCAACTCGCTGCGCGCCATCGTCAAGCATCTGGACCAGATGAGTGATGAAGCGGTGGTGGGCCTGAACATTCCCACCGGCATCCCGCTGGTATACGACCTCGATGACGATCTGAAACCGATCGAGATCGGTGGACGCTACCTGGATCCCGAGGCCGCCGCGGCCTCCATCCAGGCCGTCAAGATGCAGGGCCGTAAGTAGTCCCTGTTCTTGCTTTATGAGGGGGTCGTTTCGCAGCACAGGCGTTAAAACGCTCCGACGAATCTGGTTTGCAGGGCTTGTTTCGCCGCATAGCCATTGAAACGATCAGTCGAGGTTATCCACAGTTATCCACAGATCAGGCTGTTTCTTCTGGAATTCGTGCGATGAGTTGATCCAGCATCGCCCGCATGGCTATTACCGCACGGGAAGCTCACCCATTCGATCCCAGAGAACCATTCAGCCGCGCAGATGCGCGTGCAGCGGGAATCGGACTCAAGACGTTACTGAGCAGTCGATTTCGGAAGGTGTTCTACGACTGCTATATCTCCTCAACCGTGCCGCTCACTACGAGGATCCGAGCAAATGCGGCACTCGGGATCTCCCCACCCGGCAGTTTCCTCAGCCACTCCACGGCTGCCCGAATATGGGGCGGGATCGTCCCGAACACACCAGATGTTCACGTCACGGTGCCGGGAAAGGCCGGTCGGACCTCACGCCAGGGTGTCAAGGCCCACGCTACGGCCGAGGGTACTGCCGTAACCCGCTTTCGTAACCTGCCGATCACCACGCCGGAGCAGAGGTTCTCAGATCTTGCGACGAGCCTCGACTTGGTCGCCTTGGTCGTGCTCGGCGACAGCCTCGTCAAAGCCGGTCGGACGAGTGTCGCAGCTCTTCGGGAGGCGGCAACGGCGTGGCATGGCCGCGGTGCAAAGCTAGCTCGGCGAGCAGCCCGCTATGTTCGCGAAGGTGTCGACTCCGCGATGGAAACGCGGCTTCGCCTGCTGCTCGTCCTGGCGGGGCTTCCCGTTCCCGACGTCAATGTCATCTTGCGCCATCCCGATGGAAGTTGGTGGATGCGCTTCGACCTGTGCTACCCGTCACTCAAGCTGATCATCGAGTACGACGGACGGCACCACGCCGAGGACAGCGAGCAGTGGCTGCATGATCTGAAGCGGCGCGAGGCCCTCGACCGGATGGGATGGCGAGTCATCGTGGTGACCATGCACGACTACTACGACGCGCCGGAGGAAATACTGCATCGCGTACGTGATGCTCTGATCGAGCGAGGAATGGTCGGCGTGCGACGTCGTTTCAAGCCAGAGTGGACGCGCCACATCATTGGAGCCTGAGCGTTTTCACAGCTGTGCTGGACAACGACCCATCGAAGCAGCTGCGAGCCAGTCTTATTGACGCCTGTGCTGCGAAACGACCCCGATCCGCGAAACATTCCGATCCGCGAAACATCCTTTTCCGCGAAAAGACCCCAGATCCGGGACGATCCCCGCAACCGATTACGGCTGCGGCCAAAGACGGTCTTCGGGAAACTGACCGGTCACAACGTAGATGATCCGCCGACCCATCGATGCCGCGTGATCCGCGATGCGTTCGTAGTAGCGACCAAGCAAGGCCACGTCAACGGCCGCCTCTACGCCGTACCCCCAGTCCTCGCTCAACATCACCCGAAACTGGGTACGCCGCAGCTCATCCATCTCCTCGTCACGAGCACGCAACTCCTGAGCGCTTTGGATGTTGCGATCGTTCAGCGTCTGCCCAGCCGTGACCACCATCTTCTCCGCGACATCACCCATCCGAACGAAGTTCGGACGCATCGTCTCCGGTACGGCAATCTCGGGATAACGGAGCCTCGCAATCTTGGCAATGTGCGCGGCTAGGTCACCCATCCGCTCCAACTCGGTCACCATCCGCAAGGTCGCCACGATGGTCCGCAGCTCACCTGCGACTGGGGCCTGGCGGGCGAGCAGCGAGAACGCCCGCCCTTCGATCTCCGCCTGTTTCGCGTCGATCCGCTCATCGTCGCTGATCACCTGTTCAGCAAGGTGAATGTCTGCTTCGAGCAGCGCCGTCGTTGCCGACCGGACGGCCGAAGAAACTACCTGAGCCATATGCACCAGGTCGGCGAGGACGTCGTCCAGCTGTTCCCGGTAGGAGTCGCGCATGAGTAATCCCGTCTGTCTTTGGGGGTCGCAGCACGAACCACCCTATGTCGGGGCCCTACACCGAATCGTGCACCTGGTTAACGAACTGTGAACAAGTGCCAAACGCTTGAGGCCGCTTGTGCTCATACCCCAATCACGTGGTGAGCGGGCGCCGGTTCGACCCCTACTATCTTCGTGTGAACCCGATTGGGGTCGGCATTGTGGCGATCGTTGTCGGCATAGCGATCGGCGCGCTGCTCACCTGGGTTGCGCTGCGGACCCGACAAGCAGAGCCAACTCCGACCTTTGATGTCACCGAGCCGGTCGTCCCGACCGGCGTCGCAGAGGTGCTCGCAGCGTTGCCGTCCGCTGGAATCGTGGTCGGACCGCACGACGAGGTCCTTGAGACCACCGCGACGGCGCGGACGTTGGGCTTGGTTCGGGGGAGCCGCATCGCGGTCCCTGAGATGCTGCAACTGGTCCGGAGCGTTCGTCGCGACGGTGAGGGCCGGACCGTCGATCTTCAGATCGACCGAGGCGTACGCGTTGCCGCCATCTACCTGACCGCTCGGGTGGCGCCACTGGATGAGAGCCTGATTCTCGTCCTCGCGGACGATCAAACAGCCGCTCAGCGCATCGAGGAAACCAGGCGCGACTTCGTCGCAAACATCAGTCACGAGCTCAAAACGCCCATCGGCGCCATTGCGTTGCTCGCCGAGGCAGTCGAAGATGCCGCTGACGACCCGCCCGCTGTACGCAAGTTCGCCAGTCGGCTGGGTATCGAGGCCGCTCGGCTGACTGATCTGGTCAGTCAAATCATCGAGCTGTCCAGACTTCAATCCGACGACCCGCTGGCAGATCCGGAGATCGTTGACATTGACGAGGTGCTTACCGAAGCGGTGGATCGCCGCCGGCTCGACGCCGAGCGGAATCGAATCACCCTGACCGTGGCCGGTGTTGCCGGGACGCGAGTGCTAGGCAGCGCGCGCCAGCTCGGTGTGGCGGTCGGCAATCTTGTGGAGAACGCCATGGCATATTCGGACTCGGGCGCCCGCGTCGTTGTCGCCGCGCATGTCCAAGCCCGGAGCGACGACGACTACATCGAGATCACCGTGTCGGACAACGGCATCGGGATCCCGTCGACAGAAGTCGATCGGATCTTCGAACGCTTCTATCGAGTGGACTATGCGCGCAGCCGGGCCAATGGCGGCAACGGCCTCGGGCTCGCCATCGTGAAGCACATTGCCGCGATCCATGGTGGCGATGTGTCGGTCTGGAGCCAACCGGGCCAGGGATCGACCTTCACGATCAAGATCCCGGCCCATCTCCATGAGGCTCCTGCGGCGTCCCCAGGTTCCGCACCTTCGAACAATCAACGGCCTCCCGATCGACCAACGTACGAGCCCCAGGAGATCAGCCAATGACCAGGGTGCTCGTCGTCGAGGACGAGGAGTCCTACCGCGAAGCCCTGTCGTACATGCTCTCCAAAGAAGGTTTCGAGGTCATCGAGGCACACGACGGCGCGACTGGGATCGCTGAATTCGACCGGCGTGGCGCGGATATCGTCCTGCTCGACCTCATGATGCCGGGCCTCCCCGGAACGGAAGTCTGTCGACAGCTCCGTCTTCGGGGTCCCGTCCCGGTCATCATGCTCACCGCGCGGGATAGCGAAGTCGACAAAGTGGTGGGCCTCGAGCTCGGCGCCGACGACTACGTCACCAAGCCGTTTAGTCATCGGGAGCTGATCGCACGGATGCGTGCCGTGCTGCGTCGTGGGCAGGATGCCGAGTTGATGCCCGACGTCGTCGAGGCCGGCGGCGTTCGAATGGACGTGGGGCGGCATGAAGTATCGGTCAATGGTGAGCGGGTCAGGCTCGCCCTCAAGGAGTTCGAGCTGCTGGAAATGCTGCTCCGCAACGCTGGGCGCGTGATGACGCGCGGCCAGCTCATCGACCGGATCTGGGGTGCGGATTACGTCGGGGACACCAAGACGCTGGACGTACACATCAAGCGGCTGCGTACCAAGATCGAGCCCGATCCGGCGAACCCGCGGTACCTGGTCACTGTTCGGGGGCTGGGCTACAAGTTCGAGGCGTGAGCAAAGTTGCCGGCAGATATCTTGAGCTTGTGACTGGCGAGATCACCGTCTTTTCCGGTTCGTCGCATCCTGATTTTGCCGACGAGCTATGCCAGATCCTCGGAGTGGAGTTGGCACCCGCTCGCACGATGCGGTTCAGCAACGACTGTCTGCAGGTTCAGCTACGCGCCAATTGCCGGCAGCGCGACGTCTACGTGATCCAGTCGTTGGTACCGCCAGTGCAGGAAAATCTCGTCGAGCTGCTGCTCATGCTGGACGCAGCGCGCGGAGCGTCGGCGGCCCACATCGCTGCCGTTATCCCACACTTCGCGTACGCTCGCTCGGACAAGAAGGATGCGCCCCGCATCTCGATCGGCGCCCGGCTAGTCGCGGACTTGTTGGCCACTGCTGGTGCCACGCGGGTGCTCACCATGGCGCTGCACGCGCCGCAGGTGCACGGGTTCTTCTCGGTGCCGGTCGACCACCTCAACGCGATCAAGGTGCTTGCCGAGCACTTCCGTTCTTACAACCTCAGCAATGCCGTCGTCGTATCTCCCGACCTCGGGAACGCGAAGATGGCCGCTGCGCTGGCCCGGGTACTCGGCGTCCCGGTCGCGGCCGGCTCAAAGCAACGGCTTACCGATGACACCGTGATCATCGACCGGATTATCGGTGACGTGCACAACCGCGAAGTCATTGTTCTCGACGACGAGATTGCGACGGCCGGCTCGATCGTCGAGCTGCTCAAGCTGTTGCGGGCGGAGGGGGCTGGGCAGATCTCAGTGGCCTGTACTCACGGACTGTTTACCGGCCCGGCGATCGAACGGCTCAAGCAGGAGCCGGATATCGCCGAAATCGTCACAACGAATACCGTGCCGCTGCCGCCGGAGAGCCGACTGCCCAACATGGTTGTCCTGTCGGTTGCTCCGCTGTTCGCGGAGGCTGTGCACCGGATCCACGAAGGCGAGTCGATCAGCAGCCTCTTCAGCGACGAGCAGACTTACGGGTAGCGCCGCCGAGAAGTCGGAAGCGGATGCCCTGAGCCGCAGGCTGCGCAGGATCAGACGCTTGGCGTTGCGGAAGGCTTGAGCGACACGTACGGGCCAAGGTTGCCGTCGACAATCGGCGCTCGGGTCGTCACCTCGCCGGCGTTCTCGAATTGCAGCGTCACAATCGCGTCGAGACCAGCCTTCAGATCAGGACTCTTGACGATGATTGGCGGCTGGTCAGTCAGCACCACCTGAAAGCCATTGGCTACCGAGACGGTCGACGGAATCGTCCCGGTGAACGGAGCGCCCTCTGACCCATCCGCTTTGATGGGCGTGCCACTCACTGCGGTCAGTGAATCGCGGTCAGCGGTCACGATGGAACCTGAGACCACTCCTTCGCCTGGCGCCCAGCTGATAATCGACAGGTTACGAACATGGACGACCTTGTTCGGGTTCGCCGCGTCACCGACATCGACGTTGACGCCATCAGACGGTGTGTAAGGCCGATTCGTCTGGACATTCATGCCGCACGCGGCCGCCGAGAGGACCAGGCCCACGGCGAGCAACAAACTCGCACCAGTGCGTAATGCCCGTCCTTTAACGCCATGCCGTAGCACACTGCGGCCTGCACGATCTGCTCGACTCGGTTTCCACAACACGATGGCCGACTCCTGCCTGGCGAAAGCGACGTTTTGCGAAGCAGCCTATCGACACCGTCACCGTTCGTGCAGGCCTCGCCCATGCGCCGTGAGGATGTTGTGACACGACATCCCGCCCAGGCACACACCCGACCTATTTGTCAAGCCTGACATCAGCTCAATACTGGCCTCTGGCTAGCGCAAACGCTGCCTGAGGGCCCCGCTGGCCGTGCTAAACTTGGTTGCGCGAAAGGGGTACAAAACAATATGACCTTTACAGTCGGCGAAACGGTGGTCTACCCCAATCATGGAGCCGCCGTCATCGAGGACATCGAAACCCGCCAGATCAAGGGCGAGGACAAGCTCTATCTGGTACTGAGGATTGTTGGTCAAACCGATCTCGTCGTTCGCGTACCTGCATGCAACCTGGACCTCGTCGGGGTCCGTGACGTTGTTGACGCTGACGGGTTGGAGAGAGTATTTGGTGTCCTTCGTGCGCCTCATACCGAGGAGCCGACCAACTGGTCACGTAGGTACAAGGCCAATCTCGAGAAGCTTCACTCCGGCAACGTGTTGAAGGTCGCCGAGGTTGTTCGCGACCTCTGGCGGCGCGAGCGTGAGCGTGGGCTGTCCGCCGGTGAGAAGCGCATGCTTGCCAAGGCGCGCCAGATCCTGGTTTCCGAGCTTGCTCTTGCTGAGCGTGTCGAGGAGGACAAGGCGGAGGTTCTACTCGACGAGGTCCTTGCTTCCTGACCTCACAGGCACCCCTTCGGCGTACCGGAATCGGTATCGACGTTCATCGGCTGGCTGCTGGCCGACCGATGAACGTGGCTTGTCTGCTGTTTGACGACGAGGTAGGCCCGGATGGCCACTCCGATGGTGATGTCGTGGCACACGCGGCCTGTGATGCGCTGCTGAGTGCGGCTGGCTTGGGTGATCTCGGTAGCAACTACGGGACCACCGATCCTCAGTGGTCCGATGCTCCGGGCTCCGCGTTTCTGTCCGAGACTGCTGCGCGCGTACGAGCGGCCGGCTTCGACATCGCCAACGTCGCCGTGCAACTCATCGGCGACCGCCCCAAGCTGGGAGCACGCCGCGCCGAGGCCGAGCGGATTATGGCTGAAGCGGTAGGCGCCCCGGTCAGTCTTGCGGCGACCACCACCGACGGCCTGGGCCTTACCGGTCGCGGGGAAGGAATTGCAGCGATCGCCACCGCGCTGTTGGTCTGAGAGATCGCACCCTTCGACAAGCTCAGGGCTCATTCGGCTAGGTAAGCGGTGAACCACCTTCGACAAACTCAGGGCCAATTCGACAAGCTCAGGGGGCGCCACCTGCGACCAGCTCAGGGTGACGCAGGCAGGGGAGCGCTAGCGGACGTATTTGGATGGAGCAGTAAAGGTGTTGCAAGCGCCCACTGCGCTATTGCCCAGGCCCGTGGTGCCCCAATATTGGCGCGATCGGCCGAGGCCGTGGTTTCCGACGATGTCAGGCTTGTTGGTGAGGGTGTCGTCCCCAATGGCGAAGTAGATCTCCTCGATTCCGGGCTCGTCTTGTGGCTGCACCCCGATGGACTGCGAGACAGCGCGGATGAACATGCCGGAGAAGCAGTCGGCTTGGGTTTCGAGCCGTCGCATGTACTCCAGCTCGGCCCCCTTGCTGTTGGATTCTTGGCCCAGTGCGTGTGCGGAGATCAAGATGGCAGTTCTCGCCTGTAGCGCGTGACCAAATTCATGAGCCATGACAATGTCCGCGGTCCATTTGTTCCGCCGTACGGTCGGCAAGGCTTGCGGCAGCAGGCTGCTGTAGTAGACCTGCTGATCGGCTGAGCAGTAGAAGGCATTGATGCCGCTCGTGCCGCACTTCGTGGTGAGCTCTTCACCGTAGATCGTGACCGTTGGGCGCACGATGATCCAGCCGGAGTTGACGACTGGCGGTTCCCAGACGCGTACCAGACACTCCATCAAACCTTCGAAATGCGACTTCAGCTGCGCATCGCTGGCCGTCGTCACGTTGATCGGTTCTGAATTGCAACGGACCGGCGTAGGCACGGTCTCGCGATAGAACGCATTCTTGGTGATCAACTGATCGGCTTCTTCGTACGTCTGCGGTAACGGTATCGGTGGCGGATTGCTGTCCGGCGGCGGGACTTGGTAGTCGTCGTTCTGGTACGCCATATCCGATGGTCCTGAGTTCAGGCCAGTGATGATCAGTCCAGCCAGTGCGACAAGGGCAACAATGATCGTGACAAACGCTATGAACCGCAGCGGGTTTCTGCGGCGCGGCGCGGGCATCGGTGGCGTTGGCCCGTACTGTGGCACTCCGCCGCCAAAGGAGGGCGGTCCGAAGCGTGAAGCGGGATAGCCCTGGTAATAGCCGCCAGGCGATGCTGCCGGCTGCCAGCCGCGCGGCGCGCCGGCGCCAAAGGTGCCTTGTTGCGGAGAGCCTTGGGGTGGTGCGTACTGCGGACCACTCCACTGCTGCTGGCTCACACGCGCAACGATAACCGGCGAGGGTGTGCGCGCGCGCCGGCTTCAGTGATCAGACGTTTTTGGGCTTGGGACGCGCCTCTCAGCGACTAGTGGGAGGCTGTACCTCGTGCCCGCCAAGCTGCCAGCGACGCTTCATCGGATCGGGGCGATGATTGCGTTCTGTCTCCTGAGCTGTGGTCTGCTCGCCGGCCCGCTGGCTTTGACAGCGCACGCCGAGGGCAATGCCGCGACCTTCATTGCCGAAGGCAATCTGGCCAAAGACGGCACGCTGAAAGTGAAGCAAGCCATCACCCTGACCGGGGCTGTGCCGCCGGAGCTCACACAGCGGTTCGAGACGCGGGAAAACCTGGTTGGAGACCGTCAATACGTCCAGCAGCTCTCCGACATCACGGCCATGGTGAAAGACACCCAGGTACAGCCCACGATCAAATCCGATGATCGCTTCACCACAGTGACGGTGCCGACCAACGGCGCCACGGAGATCGTGATGAGCTACTCCGTCACTGGTGCGGTCATCACCATCGGTAGCAATGGCACGGCCTTGCGTTGGGGCATGTTGCAAGGCCTCAGTGCTTCGGTGACGGAATTCAGCGCGACGGTCCAGATTCCGACCCAGTTCAGCTACATCAAGTGCACGGCTGGCAGCCCGAACTCAACTGTTCCGTGCAACTTCGCCGCCGCCAGCACCGCGGACGCGCAGGTGCCGACTTTCCGCGACGGACCGCGTGGCGAGGGCGAAGTGGTGACCATCGACATCGGCTTTCCACCCGGCGCTGTGGCGTCGAACGAGGTGATCGACTACCAATGGACGCTCGGGCGCGCATTCTCGGCTAAGCCGCTTCCGCTGGCCCTTGCCCTGGGTCTGCTGGTCCTTGGCGGCCTTGCACTGTACGGCATTCATCGACGGACTGGCCTTGACATGAACCCCGACGGTCAGCTCAGCAAGGTCGGCGAATTCGTGCCGACTGGTGAGGGCCAAGCGGAGTTCCGGGTGGTCGACAATGTCCGGCCGGGCCATGTCGGTACGGTGGCCGACGAGCGCGTCGATCCGATTGACGTGACGGCGACACTAGTTGATCTTGCGGTACGCGGCCACGTGGTGATCAGCGAGCTGTCCAGGGAGAGTGATTTTGCTCGAGCGGACTGGGAGATCAAGCGTCTCGAGGGATCATCCGACGGCTTGCGGCCTTTCGAACAACAGCTGCTGGACGGCATCGCCCCAGTGGGGGCAACCGTACGCGTATCCGAGCTGGCCACCCGGGTTCAAGAGTCCATCGGCGGAGTACAGAACGCGCTCTATGACGAAATGGTCAGCAACGGGTGGTACGAGCGTCGCCCGGATGACACCAGGAATCGCTGGACTCAACTGGCACTCGCAGCCTTGATCATCTCGGTTGTCCTGACGGGTGTGCTCGCCGCGTTCACCACGTTCGGGTTGGTAGGACTGGCGTTGATTATCGTGGCCTTGGGAATGGTGTTCGTTGCGCAGGAAATGCCCGCGCGTACCGCGAAGGGCGCTGCCTTGCTGGGCGGCCTGGGAGCGTTGCGCTCAGATCTACTGAGCCACCCAACCAACCAAATGCCACCTGGTGCTGAGTTGCGGGAGATCTCTGAGGTGCTCCCGTACGCAATCGTGCTCGGCGGCGCGGACCGGTGGCTCGACGCCATCGTTGCCAGCGACGTCGACGAGGACCCAGACTCCAACGATCTCTCCTGGTATCACGGACCCGAAAACTGGCAGCTACGCGATCTGCCGGACTCGATGAGGAACTTCGTGACCACCCTTTCAGGGAGTTTGTTCACTCGCTAGCTTGAATGCCTCCGCGCTATTTCAGATTTTGCAGTGGATAACCATGCTTCGCACAGCCGTCGATGATCAACTGCTTGGCGTCGCCTGGCGGGTTCTTGGGATCATCGGACTCCAACAAGCTGATCGTTGCATCGACCCAGCGCTGCGGCTCGGGGTCGAGTTTGCCCGACTGGCTGAGCTTCTTCAGGCCGGCCACCGTTACTTTGTTGACTGCTGTGCCGCCGCCCGCCGCCGTATCAACTGCTGGGCAGCCGATCTTGTAAAGGTCCGCCGACTGGACGTTTGTTTGGGAACAGGCAGCGAGTCCGAGCAGGGGAGCGGCCGCGAGGACAGTGGCGGCAATGACACGGTGCATAACTTCAGAGTAGGTGCCCCGAACTGTTACGGACCTGTGTGCCGTGTAACGCCAATGCGGGCGGGCCAGCGGATCAGACGTCATCTCAGTCAGAGGTGCCGCTCGCCCCGCTCGTAATCTTCGATCGCCTGTCGCATCTGCCGTAGGGCCGCCTGGATTTCAGCCTCTGTCTGCTCCTCAGGACTCGCATACCGCCGCGCCTCTGGCTGCCAATCGCTGAACCATAAGTAGATGGCCCAGGTGATCATGCCGATGGCGAAAAGAATCATGCAGATCGTCGTGATGGTCGTCGGCTCCATGCCTGGGTCCTTCGGCGCAGTGTCTATAGAGCAAGCCCTGGGTAGAGCGGGTTGGCGTCAAGCAGCTCCGCAGCCGCTGCCTTGGTAGCCTCGGCGACGCCCTCGGCGAGCACATACTTAGCCTTGCCTGGTTGTCCGCTGGAGGCAACCGCTGGCGTGGTGTTATCGAGCACCTTCACGATCAGCTCGGCCACCGTGTCGAACTCATCAGCGCCGAATCCGCGAGTCGTCAGCGCCGGCGTACCGATCCGTACGCCCGAGGTATACCAGGCGCCGTTGGGGTCGGCGGGTACCGCGTTTCGGTTGGTCACAATCCCCGCATCCAGTAGTGCCGCCTCAGCCTGACGACCGGTGAGCCCGAACGTCGACACATCAATCAGGACGAGGTGGTTGTCGGTTCCGCCGGTGACTAGTTTCGTGCCGCGACGCAACAGACCATCGGCCACCGTCTGAGCGTTGTCCGCGACGGCTTGTGCGTAGCTCCGGAACTCCTGGGTCCGGGCTTCGGCAAGAGCCACCGCTTTTGCGGCAATCACATGGCCGAGCGGCCCGCCGAGCACGAGCGGGCAGCCGCGGTCGACGGAGTCCGCATATTCCTTGGTCGCGAGGACCATCCCGCCGCGCGGCCCACGCAGTGACTTGTGTGTCGTCGTGGTCACGAGATGCGCATGCGGTACCGGATCCTCATCGCCGGTGAACACCTTTCCCGCGACCAGGCCCGCAAAGTGTGCCATGTCGACCAGCAGGGTCGCGCCAACTTCGTCCGCGATCTCTCGCATCGTGGCGAAGTTGATCCGCCGCGGATAGGCGGAGTAACCGGCGATCAAGATCAATGGCCGGAACTCCCGAGCCATCGCGCGTACCGCGTCATAGTCCAGCAGCTGGGTCTCGGGATCGGTGCCGTAGGAGCGCTGATGGAACATCTTGCCGGAGATGTTCGGGCGGAAGCCGTGAGTCAGGTGACCGCCGGCATCGAGCGACATTCCGAGGGCTCGCTGATTGCCGAACTTGTGCCGTAGCTCCTCCCACTGCTCCTCAGTCAGGTCATTGACAGTTTTCACTCCGCGATCGGCCAGCTCGGGAAGCTCGATCCGATTGGCGAGGATGGCCCAGAAGGCGACCAGATTGGCATCGATGCCAGAGTGCGGCTGGGTGTAGGCGTATTCGGCGCCGAAGAGTTCGCGGGCATGTTCGGCGGCAACCGTTTCTACGGTGTCAATGTTCTGGCAGCCGGCGTAGAACCGGTGCCCGATGGTGCCCTCGGCATATTTGTCGGAGAGCCAACTCCCCATCGTGAGCAGCACTGCGGGTGAAGCGTAATTTTCCGACGCGATGAGTTTGAGTGACTCGCGCTGATCCGTCAGCTCCGAGCGGATTGCGTCGGCGACCCTTGGCTCGACAGTCTCAACGACGGAGAGGATGGTGCGATAAGCCTGGGAGACGGGGCCTGGGTCATCTCCGCCCGAACTCTCCGACCACGTGGGTTCGGTTTGAGGGGCGGGGGAGAGGATGTCAGTCACGAGCACTCCTGAGGTGAAAGCCGGGCGCCGCCTACATTAGTCCAGCTGACTGGGCCGCTGTCGCGAGATTTCATAGAGTGCGATCCCAGCCGCCACGCCCGCGTTGAGGGATTCCACGCTCGGGTTGATCGGGATCGATACGAGGAGGTCGCAAGCCTCGCGGACCAGACGCGACAACCCCGACCCCTCGCTGCCGACCACCAGTACGAGCGGGCCCGAGGCCTCAGAAACGTCGGAAATGCTCGTGTCAGCCTCCCCGTCAAGGCCGATCAGACTGAGCCCCGCGTCGGCATACGCGCGCAGGTTGCGATTTAGGTTGGTCGCTCGTGCGATCGGGATGCGGGCGGCGGCGCCGGCCGAGGTCTTCCACGCGGCGGCGGTCATGCCTGCCGCCCGGCGTTGCGGGATGAGGACGCCTTGCGCGCCGAATGCGGCGGCCGACCGGACAATCGCTCCCAGGTTGCGCGGATCGGTAATCGAGTCAAGTGCGACGATGAGTGCCGCCCGGTCGGAATCCAGAGCGGCGCGCAGCAGATCGTCCGGGTGCGCATAGTCGAACGCCGGCAGTTGCAGCGCGACGCCCTGATGCAGCGCGCCGCCAGTAAGCCGGTCGAGCTCGGAGCGGGTAACTTCAAGCAGCGACGTGCCGCGGATCGCCGCACGCCTGAGGATGTTGCGTAGCCGATCATCCCGTTCGGCGCCCTCCGCGACGTAGGCGGATCGGATCGGGATCTCGGCCTCCATGGCCTCCAGCACTGCGTTGCGGCCGACGACCCACTCCGGCCCTGACCCGGGCCGCCCCGTCTTCGGCGCAGCGCTGCGATCCGGTCTGCGCTCTGCTGTGGTTTTCTTCGTGCGGTAGGCGGTGTGGTAAGGCCGGTCCTGTGCCTTGGGCGTCGGCCCTTTCCCTTCCAGGCCCCGTCGGATCCGTCCACCGGAACCGGCTGTGTTGCCCTTGCCGCTCCGCCGTACCGCTCCCTTGCGCTGGCTGTTACCTGGCATCAGCGGACCCTCCAGCGGGGCCCCTGCGGAGTGTCGAGGACTTCGACTCCAAGCGCGGCAAGGGAGTCACGGATGGCGTCCGCGGCGGCGAAGTCCTTGCGTTCCCGGGCTGCCTCTCGATGCTTCAGCAGCTCGGTGACCAGGCCATCCACCACTGCAGTCAGTTGTTGATCAACACTGCGCTCCCAGGCACCACCGGCAGCATTCAGCCCCAAGATCGCTAGCATGCCCAGCACTTCAGCCAGGCGGGTTGCAACAAGATCAGTTTCGCCCGCCTCGAGCGCCTGGTTGCCTTCCCGTACGACATTGTGCAGCACCGCGACCGCTGCGGGCGTACCAAGATCATCATTCATGGCCGCCGCGAACTCTTGCGGAATGTGTTCGGCAATCACGCCGACCACGTCGCCAGCACGGCGGACGAAATTGTCGATTCGCTCGAGCGCGACCACCGACTCCGCAATCGCCGCATCGGAGTATTCGATCGGCGAGCGGTAATGCGGCTGAAGCAGGTATAGCCGCACGGCACGGGCCGGGAATCTCTTGATCACTTCGGAGACGAGTGCGCTGTTGTCCAGCGACTTGCTCATCTTCTCCCCAGCCGTGGTGACTAGCGCGTTGTGCATCCAGTACCGAGCGAAACGCTGCCCGGCGGCCCTCGATTGAGCCAGCTCGTTTTCATGATGAGGGAACCGAAGATCAAGTCCACCGCCGTGGATGTCGAACTCGGCACCGAGGTACTTGCCAGCCATGGCGGAGCACTCCAGATGCCAACCGGGCCGGCCGCGGCCCCACGGAGTCACCCAGCTCGCCGTCTCCGGCTCAGTATCTTTGTGACCCTTCCAGAGGGCAAAGTCGCGGGGATCCCTTTTGCCGCGAGGATCGGAATCGCCCGCAGGCTCCATGTCGTCGATGTTCTGGTGTGACAGGGAGCCATACGCGGGCCAGGACTTGACGTCGAAATAGACGTCGCCGGAGGAGTCTGGCGCTGGATACGCGTGACCACGTTCGATCAGAACCTTGATCATCTCGATCATCTCCGGAATATGGCCGGTGGCTCGCGGTTCGTAGGTAGGTGGCAGGCAACCCAGTGCGGCGTACGCGTCGTGCAGCTCGCGCTCGAAGCGATAAGCGAGCGCAAACCACGGGGTATCGGCCTCTGCCGACTTGATCAAGATCTTGTCATCGATATCGGTGATGTTGGCGATCACGGTGACCTCGTAGCCGCACCAGGTCAGCCAGCGGCGTAATACGTCGAAGACCACTTCCTTGCGGATGTGTCCCAGGTGTGGACCGGACTGAACAGTGAGTCCGCAGTGGTAGATCGACACGCGGCCAGGTACGACAGGCTCGAAGGGGCGTACCGATTGCGTGGCAGTGTCATAGAGCCGGAACGCGTCTGATGCCGCGCCCGGTTGGGCTTGTCGCGTCACGAGCGTTGGGTCTCTCTTTCCACCGCCATCAGGCGCCGCATGGCATCGACGCCCTCGCGCAGCGCTTTGAGGTCACGCTTCGACATCGTCGCAAGATAGGGCTCGAGTGAGGTACCGATCGAGTTACGCATCGAGACCAGCTGCTGGTTGCCTTTCTTCGTCAGTTTGATCATCCACGCTCGAGCGTCACGCGGGTCGGCGGCGCGGTCGACCAGCTGCGCTGCTTCTAGGCGCTTCACATGGTTGGTGATCGTCGGTTGAGAGCATCGCTCGGCCGCGGCGAGCTCGCTGATCCTCGTTGGCCCGTCGTCGTGCAAGCGGGCTAGCAAACGCGCGGCTGCGAGACTGATGCTGAAGCCGTTTTCTTTGGGAACCCAGCGCACCATACGCGCGGCCGTCGAAATGAGATCCTCACCGAGGGCGTGGAGATCATCGTTCATCTGGGCAGGATATGCGGTTCGGTGGTTCAGCGTGCGGCATGTCAGCGGCGGATCGCGGCAACGACCAGCTGGGCGAGCTCTGAATAGGCTTCGGCGTCGCTGAGGCCAGTGGCTGCAGCGATCTCGCCACTAGTGATGCGCCGCATCGTTGCAGTCACGACCTCGCTCACAAAAGCCGCGTGCACTCGCCGGAATGCTCCGGCTTTAGTGCCTTCATCGATCAGTTCACGCACCCGCCGGGCTGCCGTCAGTGTGTTCTGCTCATAGATCTCGGTCGCCGGACGAAAGTTGGCCAGATCGTCTCTGAAGGCACGGCTGGCTGGGCGCAGCTCCTCGGCAACAGCCTCGAGATAGCGGGTGACTCGATTCGCCGGCGCCCGGGTTCGTGCAATCGCCGCCTCAACCTGCTCGGTGGCGCGCTTGAAGAACTGCCGCACGGCTAGTACGGCGATCTGCTCTTTGCTGGCAGCGAGTGCGTAGAGCGTGCGTTTGGAGCAGTTCAACTGAGCGGCGAAGTCGTCCATCGTGAGATGGCTGAATCCCTGCGCTAGAACGAGATCAACAAGCGCATCGCGCAAGTGCGTTTGACGACTGGTTAGTCGGCGCTCTATCAAGACGGCTACCATAGTGGTACTACCGTACTATGCCTAGTACCGCGCTGCTCTATGAAAAGGAGAGCGAGATGGCCGTCGATCGGCTGTTGCCAACCGACGAGGGTGCGGAGCTGGTGGCGCTGATTCGGGAAATTGCGCAGGTCGAGCTGGCTCCGCGTGCCGCCGCTGATGAGGCCGCAGCGCGATTTCCTCGCGATGCCTTCGCCACGCTCGGCGAGGCCGGGCTGCTGGGTCTGCCCTATCCGGAGGAATACGGCGGCGCAGGTCAGCCGTACGAGGTCTATCTGCAAGCTCTGGAAGAGGTCGCGATGGCGTGGATGAGTGTCGGCGTCGGCGTTTCGGTCCATGTCATGGCGACGTACGCGATGGCTGCCTTCGGGACACCAGAGCAGCGTGCCAGCTATCTGCCGGAGATGATCAGCGGCCGAACGTTGGGCGCGTATGCGCTGTCGGAGGCCCAGGCCGGATCTGACATCTCGGCGATGACGACTCGCGCGAAGCATGCTGATCATGGCTATGAGCTCAACGGCGCCAAGGCTTGGACGACTCACGGCTCCTATGCGGATTTCTATACGACCTTTGCGCGGACGAGTGACGACCCTCGGGGCGGTGTGAGCTGTTTCCATGTGCCGGGTCGCGCATCGGGCCTGACCTTTGGAAGCCCCGAGCACAAGATGGGCCTCAATGGGTCGCCGACGACTGCGCTGTACTTCGATGCGGTTCCCATCGAGGATAGTCGGCGCCTCGGAGATGAAGGCCAAGGTGCCCGGATTGCCCTGTCTGCGCTGGATTCCGGACGGCTCGGTATTGCTGCGTGTGCGACCGGCTTGGCACAGGCGGCCCTTGATCTTGCGACCGATTATGCGAAACACCGCGAGCAGTTTGGACACCCGATCGTGGAGTTCGAGGGCCTGCGATTCTTACTCGCGGAGATGGCGGCTGCGGTTGATTCTGCGCGCGCGACTTATCTGATGGCGGCTCGTAAGCGCGATGCCGGACGACCTTTTACTCGCGATGCGGCGGTCGCCAAGATGATCGCTTCCGATGTCGCGATGCAGGTGACGATCGACGCCGTTCAGGTGCTGGGCGGCTACGGCTACACCCGGGACTATCCGGCCGAACGTTATATGCGGGAAGCCAAGGTGACTCAGATTTTCGAGGGTACGAATCAAATTCAGCGACTCGTCATCGGCCGTCTCCTGCTGAAGTAACCTCCCACCAAGCGGAAGGTGTGCCAATGAGGTTGGCCGAAGAGGATGTTGTGTTGGTGACCGGAGGCGCGTCAGGTCTCGGGTCTGCCACCGTGCGGAAGGTCATCGCAGCGGGCGCGTCAGCGCTCATCGTTGACCTACCTAACTCGGCCGGGGCTGAGCTGGCGCTTGAGCTCGGATCCCGGGTCAGATTTACCGCGGCCGACGTACGCGATGAAGATCAAGTGCAAGCAGCGGTTGAGGCAGCGACAGAACTCGGCACCCTGCGGGTCGTGGTCAACTGCGCAGGGGTGGGTACTCCCGGTCGGGTGATCAGCAAGCGCGGAGTGTTGCCGCTGGAGGACTTTCGTACGGTGATCGACATCAACCTGGTCGGCACCTTCAATGTGCTGCGGCTGACGGCTGTGACCATGATCGATAATGAGCCGCTCGACGGCGACCGCGGGTTGGTGATCATGACTGCGAGCGTGGCAGCCTTTGATGGCCAAATCGGCCAAGCGGCGTACGCCGCAAGCAAGGGTGGCGTTGTGGCGTTGACATTGAGCGCGGCCAGGGATCTTGCGGACAAGGCTATCCGGGTGATGACTATTGCGCCCGGCGTGATGGAAACACCGATGATGGCTGGCCTCCCCGGGGAGACGAAGTCGATCTTGGAGTCGCAGGTGCCGCATCCGGCGCGGCTCGGACGGCCCGAGGAGTACGCCATGCTGGTGTCGGCGATCATCGAAAATCCGCTGCTCAACGGAGAAGTCATCCGCCTGGACGGCGCCCTGCGCATGCCACCGCGCTAGACGACTCCGTGGACGTCTGCGAGCCGGGCGCCTATTTCTTCGCCCTCGCGCGAAGAGCGGCAATGTCAAGATATGCCTCGGCCGGCTCCTCTTCAGGCTCGGCTGCCTCGTCCTCCCACGGGTCGTAGGGCTTCTCATACTCGTCATCAACAAAGCCCTGTGACGCGTCGAAGGGGTTGGCCAGCGGCCCTGTCGACTCCATATCAGAAACAGCGATCTCCTCGTCGGGAAGCCCGCGCAGCACGGTATTGACGTACGCCTTTGCCGCATCGTCCATCGAGATCTCGCCCCCGGCCTGCTCGCTGAGGAACCAGCGGTGCTCCAGCATCTCGTGGTAGAGCTGGGCTGGCTCCAGCTTGGCCCGCAGATCCATGGGCACCGATTGCAGGATTGGCTCGAACTGCTCGATCAACCACTCGTGCGCCACGATCGCCTCGTCGGCCCCCTGCTGGTCGGTGCGCGCACGGTAATAGTCAAGATCATTGAGTAGCCGTCGAGCCTGGTTCTCCTCGGTGTCCAGCCCAGTGAGCCGAATCAGCCGGCGCGAGTGGTGGCCAGCGTCGACGACCTTGGGTTGGATTCGGATGGTGGAGCCGCCGAGGTCGGTGGTGATGTCCAGTTCGGCTACGTCGAAGCCGAGCGCGTTGAGCCGGCGTACCCGTCCCTCTATGCGATGCATCTCGCCAGCGTTGAACTCCTCGACCGCGGTCAGTTCATTCCAGAGTTCGCGATAGCGGCTCTCGATAGTCTCGACCAGAACGAGAGGATCCAGCGCCTCATCCAACAGACCCCCAGCCTCGAGGTCGCAGAACTCTCCATAGAGGTTGGTGCGCGCAATCGTGAGGTCGTGCTCCCGCTGCCCGTCGGTCAGACGATCATGCAGCTCGCTGGTCTCAGCGTCCACCAGGTACGCGGCGAACGCACCGGCGTCGCGCCGGAACAGGGTGTTCGACAGCGAGACGTCACCCCACAGGAGGCCGTTCAGATGCAGCCGCACCAGCAAGACGACCATGGCGTCGACCAGTCGGTTGACGGTGTCTTGGCGTACGCCGCGGCTGAACAACGACCGGTACGGCAAGGAGAACTGGAGATGCCGAGTGATCAGAATCGGGTCGAGCGGCTCGCCCCGTTCATCGACACGAGCGGTGACCACACCCACCGCCTCGACTGCGGGAGTGTCCAATCTGGCGAGGTCGCGCAGCAGCTCGTACTCATGCAGAGCTAAATGCTCGATGACTTCCTTGAACGCATAGATCTCCTTGGCAACCCGGACGAACCGTACGACGTGCCGGGAGATGCCACGTGGCAGAGCAACCAGATTCTCCTCCGGCCAATCGGCCAACGGCGTACCCCACGGCAGGGTGATCAACTCGCTGTTGGGCCGCGCCGCGAGGAATCTGGGCATGGTCCGATCCTGTCATCAACGGGCAAGCGTCTGTGCGCATGTGGAAGCCTCAGCAAGCAGTCGGCCTCCCGCGCGATTTGCGGGAGGCCGACAGTTCTGATCAGTCGGTGAAGACGCTCTCCGTTGCAGGGGAGATGCGGTCGCCGGACTCCTTGGAGAAAACGTGGACGTGCGTCGGATCGATCAGCAAACGAACGCTCTCGCCCCGGTGCGGCGGCTTCTGGCCGCCGTGGATTCGGGCCACGATCTGCTGAGCGGTGATCAACTCGTCCTCGGCGATACCAGACAAAGTGCCGTAGATGAACGCATCGGCGCCCAGCTCCTCCACGACGCCGATATCGATCGGGATGCCCTGGCCATCCTCGGGATGGTCGTTCAGCTCGAAATTCTCCGGCCGGATTCCCAGCACGAGGTTCTTCTCGTCTGATGCCTTGGCGAGGGTCTCGCGAGGCACCGGAACGGTGTAGTCACCCAGGTGCACGCCGTCCGGCTGTACGTTGCCCTCGATCAGGTTCATGGCAGGCGAGCCGATGAAGCCGGCAACGAACAGGTTGCGTGGCGCGTCGTACAACTGCAGCGGGCTGTCGCATTGCTGCAGGATGCCGTCTTTCATCACCGCCACGCGGTCCCCCATGGTCATGGCCTCGACCTGGTCGTGGGTCACATAGACGGTGGTGACGCCGAGGCGAGTCTGCAGCGCCGCGATCTGGGTGCGGGTAGAGACGCGGAGCTTGGCGTCGAGGTTGGACAGCGGCTCGTCCATCAAGAAGACCTGCGGGGAACGAACAATGGCGCGGCCCATGGCGACGCGCTGACGCTGGCCGCCAGAGAGCGCCTTCGGCTTGCGATTGAGGAAGTCCTCCAAGCCGAGCAGGTGAGCGGCCTCTTGAACGCGCTGCTGGCGCTCCGTCTTGGAAACTCCAGCCATCTTCAGAGCAAAGCCCATGTTGTCGCCAACGGTCATGTGGGGATATAGGGCGTAGTTCTGGAACACCATGGCGATGTCGCGGTCCTTGGGCGGGAGGTCGGTGACGTCACGCTCACCGATCCAGATCGCTCCGGCATTGATCTCTTCCAAGCCAGCGAGCATCCGGAGAGAGGTGGACTTACCGCAGCCGGATGGTCCGACCAAGACCATGAATTCACCGTCGCCGATCTCCAGATTGAGTTTGTCGACGGAGGGGTGGTCTGCTCCCGGATAAACCCGGGTCGCATCCTTGAATGAAACGGTGGCCACGCCACACTTCCTTTCCACGGGCAGGTACGTGCCCGACGATCCGTAGTGGAAATTCACAGCTAGGGGAAAGCACCCCGCGCTGTCAGAACACTAGCGCAGCAAGCCCTTTCTGGGCAGAGGCTGCATCGCCGGTCGTGCCAGATTGCTCCGCTGATGAGTGGCGATGTTGCAGCCGCTAGCACTCCACGATGTTGACGGCTAGCCCGCCGCGCGCCGTCTCCTTGTACTTGACCTTCATGTCGGCGCCTGTCTGCATCATCGTCTTGATCACCTTGTCGAGGCTCACGGTGTGGCGGCCGTCGCCATGAAGCGCCAGCCGTGCGGCGGTAATCGCCTTCACCGAACCGACGGCATTTCGCTCGATACAGGGGATTTGTACGAGTCCGCCCACCGGATCGCAGGTGAGTCCCAGATGGTGTTCCATGCCAATCTCGGCCGCGTTCTCGACCTGCTCGGGCGTCCCGCCCAGAACCTCAGCCAGTGCACCCGCTGCCATCGAACATGCCGTGCCCACCTCGCCCTGACAGCCGACCTCGGCGCCGGAGATCGACGCTGTCTGCTGATAGATCGCGCCAAGCGCGCCGGCAACCAGCAAGAAGTTCACAATCGTGTCGTCATCGGTCCCGGGCACGAATCGCACCGCGTAGTGCAACACCGCGGGAATGATGCCGGCAGCACCGTTGGTCGGCGCAGTCACGACACGACCGCCGGAGGCGTTCTCCTCATTGACCGCCAGCGCCCACAGCGTCACCCAGTCCATGGCGGCTAGCGGATCACTTGCATTGCCGGCAGTGTTCTGAATCAGCCGTTGGTAGAGATCGGCCGCGCGGCGCCGTACCTTGAGGCCGCCGGGAAGCACCCCTGGCGTAGAGCACCCGGTCTGGATGCACTCGGCCATCACCGACCAGATTCGGAGCAGGCCGGCGCGAACCTCAGCCTCGGGACGCCTGACACATTCGTTGGCCAACATCACCTGGCTGACGCTGAGACCCCCATCCCGACAAAAGCCCAGCAGTTCGGTGCCGGTGCGGAATGGATACGGAACCGAGGTTGGATCCGGAAGCAGTTGAGGATGTCCGGAATCGTCGTCGTCCAAGACGAATCCGCCGCCGATCGAGTAGTACGTCCGCTCGCAGAGCACCTTGCCCTCGTCGTACGCGGTGAAGACCATGCCGTTGGGATGGAATGGCAGCGACCGGCGGCGGTGCAGAACCAGATCCTCTTCCGCATCGAAGGCGACCGAGTGAGTGCCGTTAAGTCGCAGCTGTCCAGTTCGCCTGATCTCGTCGGCCCGGAGCGGGCCCTTGGTCGTGTCGACGGCCTCGGGCTTCTCGCCCTCCAGGCCCCAGAGGACTGCGTTATAGCTCCCGTGACCGTGTCCGGTCGCTCCCAGAGAGCCGAACAGTTCTGATCTCACCCGGGTCGTACGCGGTAGCAAGCCGTCGCGATCCAACGCGGCGACGAAGCGCCCCGCAGCACGCATCGGACCAACGGTGTGAGAACTGGATGGGCCAATGCCGATGCTGAACAAATCAAAAACACTGACCGGCACGGCTCCAGTCTCCTCCTGGCGCCAGCCTGAATGAATGAGCCCTGCCGGCTCATACCCGGCAGGGCCCGGAAGGACACTCTCAGTCTGCTGCCTGACCTGATCTCAGCCTGGCAACGACACGCCCCCGGGCCCTCTATGGGCTCCAAGTATCTCGACACGCCGTTAATTCCCGATGACACGCCGGTGACAGAAAAAAGACAGCGCAGCCTCTTGCCAAGCGGTTTCAGGAGGCATATAACTGATCTACGCCACACCGCGAGCTTCGGCTCGTAAGTGGCTACGAAGCTCCGGTCAACTCATACTTGACCGGAGCTTCACCCATTTATTTAGCCGTTGCGCTCGCGCACGGGCGCTGGAAGGTGAGTCGTTCGTCGCGCTTCGCGAGACGAAAAGCGTGTCTCGCTCATCGCTCCTGCACTCCTCACCGGCGCCCTCCGACGCTCGCGCAACGGGCGGTTACGCGCTCCCGCACCGGGCGCTGGTCGGTGAGTCATCCGTCGCGCCTCGCACCGCGGGCCACGCCACTTCGCGCCCTTTTCTGGCACTCTGCGTTAGTTCGAACTGCCGTGGAGTGGCATCAACCAACGCGGAGTGCTCCACGCGACACTGTGTTGGGTTTGCTCGCTCAGGTCGGCGATGTCATCAGGGAAGCACGGCGATGGCGTCGATGGACACCAGAAGTCCGCGCGGGAGCGTCACATTCGCGGGTGCGGAACGCGCCGGCGGTGGATCGGGCATGTGTCGCGCGTAGACAGCATTGAGGATCGAGAAATCTTCGACGTTCGAGTAGAAGATCGTGGTCTTGACGAGATCGGCCATCGATGCGCCGGCAGCCTCGAGCACGGCGCCGAGGTTGGTCAGTGCCTGCTCCGTTTGGGCCTCGATTCCGTCCGGGGCCTCACCGGTCGTCGGGTCGATTCCGGCCGTACCCGAGCAGAACACAAATCCGCCGGCGACGATTGCCTGGCTGTACGGGCCGAGCGCGGCGGGCGCCTGATCGCTGGTAGCAGCTTGTCGCGTCATGACCTTTCCTCTCTTCGCGGGCGAGGGCCAGCGCCTCGGAGGCCGGCACCCGAAGTCGTGGTTACCGTACCCCTCTAGGCGCTCCTCGGAGCCAGCCATTGGGCTCATCAGCCCTGCGCGTAGCGCGCCCCTCCCACGCTCGCGCACTGTGGCAATGTGGGGATGTGGGAGGCGGCTGGTGAAAGCCCTTGTGAAGACCCGACCGGGCCCTGGGCTGGAGCTGATCGATGTTCCGGTTCCGGCAGTCGAGGCAGGCGATGTACTCGTCAAGGTCAACGCCACAGGCATCTGCGGCACTGACCTGCACATCGAGTCCTGGGACGAATGGGCGCGGAGGACTCTCCAACCGCCGGTGACGGTGGGCCACGAATTCGCCGGGGAAGTGGTCGAGATTGGTTCGGGCGTCAGCGATGTGGCGGTTGGCGATCTGGTGAGCGGCGAGGGTCACCTGGTATGCGGGAGGTGTCGCAACTGCCGTGCCGGGAGACGTCATCTGTGCATTCACACACGGGGCATCGGCGTCCACCGCGACGGGGCGTTCGCCGAGTATGTGGCGTTCCCATCTGCCAACGCCTGGGTGCACCGAGATCCGATCGACCCGGCAGTCGCCGCGATCTTCGACCCGTTCGGCAATGCCGTGCATACCGCGCTGGCCTTCCCCATGCTTGGCGAGGACGTCTTGGTCACCGGGGCTGGACCCATCGGAATTCTGGCGGCGATGGTGAGCAAACATGCAGGCGCTCGCCACGTGGTGATCACCGATCGCAGCGATGAGCGTCTGACACTGGCACGCCAGCTCGGAGTCACCAGAGCCGTGAACATCGACCGCGAGTTGGTTTCGGATGCGCAGCACGAGCTCGGCATGCGCGAGGGATTCGACGTCGGCTTAGAAATGTCTGGCAGCTCCGACGCGCTGCGTGACATGATCACGCAGATGACCCATGGCGGCAGAATCGCCGTGCTCGGTCTGCCCTCCGCCGAGATCAGCGTAGATGTCGCCGCCGTCGTGCTGAAGATGCTGACCGTCAAGGGCATTTACGGCCGTGAGATGTTTGAAACCTGGTACGAGATGTCGGTGCTGCTGGAGAGTGGGCTCGACATCTCCGGAGTGATCACCGATCGCTTCCACTACACCGATTACAAGAAAGCCTTCGCGGCCGCGCGTTCGGGTCACGGAGGAAAGGTGATCATGACCTGGGAAGGATAGGAGACGATCATGTACGCCACGCTCAAAGATCAACTCGCTGATGATCTTGCGGCACTGCAAACCGAGGGTCTCTTCAAGGCCGAGGCGGTGATCAGTACGCCACAGTCGGCCCGGATCGAGGTGGGAAACCAATGGTTGCTCAACTTCTGCGCCAATAACTACCTCGGCTTGGCCGATCACCCCGCCATGATCGCCGCAGCTCAGCAGGCGCTGGATCGCTGGGGATTCGGTATGGCATCGGTACGCTTCATCTGCGGCACCGCCGAAATCCACAAAGAGCTGGAAGGCCGTCTCGCGCACTTCCTTGGCACTGAAGACGCGATCTTGTACTCCTCCTGCTTCGATGCAAACGGCGGACTCTTCGAGACCCTGCTTGGCCCGGAGGACGCCGTTATCTCCGACGAGCTGAACCACGCGAGCATCATCGATGGCGTACGACTCTGTAAAGCGACTCGGTTGCGTTACGCCAACAGAGACATGGCTGACCTCGAAGCGAAACTGCGCGAGTCGGAGGGTGCGCGGCACCGACTCATCGCAACCGACGGGGTGTTCTCCATGGATGGTTATGTTGCGCCCCTCGACGCCATCGTTGAGCTCGCCGAGCGCTATCGAGCGCTGGTCATGGTGGATGACTCCCACGCGGTCGGATTCATGGGTCCGACAGGCGGCGGCACGCCGGAATTGTTCGGTGTTCAGGATCGGGTCGACATTGTGACGGGGACGTTAGGGAAAGCCCTGGGTGGCGCGAGCGGCGGCTACACCGCCGCCCACAAAGAGATCGTCGAGATGCTGCGGCAGCGGTCTCGGCCGTACCTGTTCTCCAACTCCCTTGCCCCGTCCATCGCGGCCGCCGGAATAGCAATGCTGGACTTGCTCGAAACCTCCGCCGAGTTGTCGCAGCGGCTCCGCGAGAACACGGCGTACTTCCGCTCAGAGATGGTTGCGCGTGACTTCGAGATTCCCGAATCTGACCATCCGATCGTGCCGATCATGATCGGCGATGCGGTCGAGGCGGCCGCGATGGCTGACCGGCTGCTCGGCGAGGGCATCTACGTCCGAGCGTTCTCATTCCCCGTCGTACCGCGAGGCAAGGCCAGAATCAGAACCCAGATGTCGGCCGCGCACACCCGCGATGATCTTGACCAGGCGATTACGGCATTTGAGAAGGTGCGCCGGTAGCTCGCGGCGGCACGGGCCCTACTGGTCGTGGCTGCTTGCGAACAATCTGCTTGCCGAGCGGCATCAGGGAGATCTCGATCAGCTTGAAGTTCGCGATCGCCAAGGGGATGCCGATGATCGTGATGCACAGCAAGATTCCGGTGGCGATATGCGTCAGCGCAAGCCACCAGCCGGCGACGATCACCCAGATGACATTGCCGATGAACGAGAAGATCCCCGCGTTTGGCTTGTCGATCAGCTCGCGGCCGAATGGCCAGGCGGCATAGTTCGCCATCCGGAACGAGGCAATCCCCCAGGGAATCGTGATGATCAGTACGCAGCAGATGATTCCCGCCAGCATGTACGCCAGCCAGAGCCAGAAGCCGCTGAAGACGAACCAGATGATGTTGAGTAGAGTACGCACGTCATCCAGGTTGGCACCGGCCGCCTGATGCGGCAATAGGGGATTCCCGGGCCTATCCCTCGCCCGATGATTCCTGAGCGGTGAACGCCTCATATCCGCGCCGGTCGAATAGCACGAATCTGACCTCAGCCACCTGCGTGTCGGCGGCTCGCACCGTCTCAAGAGCGATGCGAGCCGCATCATCGATGGGCCAGCGATACACACCAGTCGAGATGGCCGGAAATGCCACCGACGCCGCGCCGAGCTCGTCGGCCACCGCGAGGGAGTTACGAAAACAGTCCGCGAGCAGCTGTGACTTGTCCTTGGATTTGGCGTAGGTCGGTCCAACCGTATGGATTATCCAGCGCGCTGCGAGCCGTCCGGCAGTTGTTGCTACAGCCTGGCCAGTCGGCAGCCCATCGGGGTACTTCTCTTGCCGGAGCTTCTGGCATTCAGCCAAAATCTCGGGCCCGCCTCGGCGATGAATCGCCCCATCAACCCCACCGCCGCCCAGCAGTGAGTGGTTGGCGGCATTGACGATGGCATCGACGGCTTGATCGGTGATGTCCCCCTGTACGAAGGTGATCTTCATTGCCCCGACACTAGTCACTACTGCTGGTCAGCGCCTGGCGGCATCGGCGATGAGTTTGGCCTGGCTAGCGGGTCAGAACGGAAGCGTGAGCGGCTCTCGGCTGGTCGCTTCACGACCACGAGATGAGGAGTAAGTCATGGACGCGTTCACAACATGCTTGTGGTTCGACACGGAGGGTGAAGAAGCAGCAAGGTTCTACACCGGAATCTTTCCGAATTCCAGCGTGACAGCGGTGACCCCGTACCCGGTAGGGGAGCGCGTGGGCCAAACCATGACTGTTGATTTCGTGCTGAATGGCAGCAAGTTTCTCGCCCTCAACGGCGGTCCGGAGTTCCGCTTCAACGAGTCGATCTCGTTCCAGGTGCCGTGCGAGGATCAGGATGAAATTGATCGTTATTGGACCGCCCTCATTGAAAGCGGCGGCGAGGAGTCGATGTGCGGCTGGCTCAAGGACAGATTTGGCGTCTCATGGCAGGTGGTGCCGGCGCGTTTTGAGAAATTGCTGTCGACCGGTGATCCGGCGCAAGCAGCGCGTGTCAGTCAGGCACTGTTCCAGATGAAGAAGATCATCATTGCTGATCTGGAGTCAGCAGCTGCGGCAGCTTAGCCCGCGCTGCGGTCGACATCGGCGGGTTACAGTGATGGGTGCCGAAAGGATCCACCGGTGTCGATTGATCTCGAGCGCCTCAGCGCGCCTGCCCGGGTTGCGAATCCTGAGGAGGGCATATCCTCTGACGAGCTCCAGCTGGCCGCACGCAACCATGGGATGCCGCTCGAGTCGCTGCAATGGGACATCACCCCGCCGGGACTGCACTACTTGCTGATCCACTACGACATACCTGCGATCGATCCCGGCACCTTTGAGTTGGTCATCGACGGGCTCGTCGATAGGTCGTTGTCGCTCGATCTCGATGCTCTTCGGAGCCGGCCGCAGATCTCAGCTGTCGTTACGCTCGAATGCGCTGGAAATGGTCGGGCGCAGCTACTGCCACGTCCGGTTAGCCAACCCTGGTTGACCGAGGCCGTCGGCACCGCCCGCTGGACCGGCACACCTTTGTCCAGCTTGCTGCGTGAGGCTGGCGTTGCCGAGGGCGCCGTCGACGTGATCTTTACTGGCGCTGATCATGGCATTGAGCGAGGCCAGGAGCAGGATTACCAACGGGCGTTGCCGCTGGCGGAGGCGATGGGTGACGAGGTCATGCTGGCGTACGAGATGAACGGTGCGCCGCTCCCCCCACAACACGGGGCTCCGCTGCGGCTCATCGTTCCCGGCTGGTATGGCATGGCCCACGTCAAGTGGTTGAGCCGAATCACGGTTGCCGCGGAGCCCTTCGACGGATTTCAGATGCGGGCCTACCGATTTCGTGATTCTCCCGACGACCCCGGGATTGCGCTGACCAGGATCGAGCCGCGAGCCCTGCTGATTCCGCCCGGGTTCCCGGATTTCATGTCCCGCAGGCGCGTCGTACGGTCCGGCGACGTTCTCATCGAGGGTCGCGCCTGGTCGGGTTGGGCCGAAGTCACAGCGGTCCAGATCAGCGTCGATGGCGGCGACACCTGGGAGTTTGCGGATCTCGACCCCAGGCTGGACTCGTACGGCTGGGCGCGGTGGAGCTGGACCTGGAAGGCTCAGCCCGGCAGCTATCTGCTCTCTGCCCGGGCAATGGATGCGAGTGGCCGGACACAGCCGCTCGGGCAGCGGTGGAGTCGCGGGGGATTCGCGAACAACACCATCCAGAAGGTGCCGGTTGCAGTGATCAGTTCGGAAATGTCACCGCTCGCACCCTGAGGTGTTGAGCGTCTCTGAGATTGGGTAAGACACATTGTGAGAGTCCCGCTGCAAGGCACGCGGGGCGCGGACGCCGCAACAAGAACAAGGGAGGTTCTTTATGGGAATCGGCGACAAGGCTAAGAACAAGGCAGAAGAGCTCGCCGGTAAGGCCAAAGCAGCCGCGGGCGACGCAACCGACAACCGAGATCTTGAGGCCGAAGGCCGTGTGCAGGAATCCAAGGCCGATGTGAAACAGGCCGGGGAAAACGTCAAGGACACCGGCGACGACGTTGCTGACGCTCTGCGTTCGGCCAGCGGTGCCAGCAAGTTTGACGATCCGGACACCCCGCGTTAGCCGACATCACACTGAGGACCCGAACGTCCCACCCTCGACAGGGTGACGTTCGGGTCCTTCGTGTTTGCCGACCTGAATCTCGGTGGGTCAGGCGGAAGCGTTGTGATGGTGCACGTGTGTGCTAGAACCCTGCGTGTGGAATTGATTCGGCAGGGCAAGGTTCGGGACGTGTACGCCGACGGGGATGACCTGATTTTGGTTGCCTCGGATCGGGTGTCGGTA
>Ga0307289_10000015_pt1 | contig 57882 bp, 65 predicted proteins | sample ER_DNA_143_FD_194483 | JGI IMG/M metagenome (GOLD analysis project Ga0307289, IMG submission 194483) | Bulk soil microbial communities from the East River watershed near Crested Butte, Colorado, United States - ER_DNA_143 | ecosystem: Environmental > Terrestrial > Soil > Floodplain | place...
GCCGACGACCTCGTCGAAGTCCTGCGGGCGGTACTTCCGGTAGAGGGCGGCCACCGAGCGATCTTAGCGACCGAGGTTTCGGAGGCTAGATCGACCCGGTGAACGTGTCGCAAACGGCCGGTCGGCCCTGCTCGTAGCCCCGGGAGAACCAGCGCCGGCGCTGCTCGGAGGAGCCATGCGTCCAGGTCTCGGGATTCACCTGGCCCTGGGTCTGCTGCTGGATCCGGTCGTCTCCGATCGCGGCGGCCGCGTCGAGGCCGTCGTTGATGTCCGCCTGCGTCAGCTGCTCCACGAGTCGCGTCTCGACGGCGTGAGCCGCCCAGACACCGGCGTAGCAGTCGGCCTGGAGCTCGGTCCGCACCGAGAGGCTCTCGGGCCCCGTCTGGTTGCTACTACCCAGCTTGTCGAAGACACCGAGCTGATCCTGAACGTGATGGCCGTACTCGTGCGCGATCACGTAGGCCTGCACGAACGCCGACTTACCGACGCCGAAGCGGGACTGCAGGTCGTCGAAGAACCCGAGGTCGATGTAGACGAGCTTGTCGCGTGGACAATAGAACGGACCGACCTGGGAGTCGGCGGTGCCGCACCCCGTATCGATCTGACCCGTGAAGAAGACTGTGTCCGAGTACACGTACTGGCGTTTGCTCCGCTGGAACACCCCGTTCCAGAACTCCTGCACGCTGTTGACGACCGCCACGATGCGGCAGTCCGTCCGCTCGTTCGCGTCCTGCCCCGTCTTGCAGTTCAGGTCGATGTCGCTCGGCGTGTCATTGACGCCGACCCGCTGGTTTGCGAGTGGCTGGAGTTGAGGGGGGAGCCCAGTGCCGCCGCCGCCGTTCGAGAGAACGGAGATGAGGATGTAGATGATCAGCCCGACGAGGCCGAGCCCGCCGCCGCCGACCGCGACGCCGCCGGGGCCCATGCTGCGACCACGGGCATCTTGGACCTGCCCGGTGTCGAGGGGAGCGTTGCGACGGAAGCGCACCTGCGCCTCTCTTGCCTACTGCGGCGCATCGGCAAACTCGGTCGGGTCCCGCTCGAGGCACGGTTCCGCGTCGCCGTATCCGCGAAGCGTTACGAGAGCACGGTCGGCGCCGGCCAGCGCGCTGGTACCATCGTCGTGCCGCGGCGGTGGAAGTGTGTGAACCGCGTCAGGGCCGGGAGGCAGCAGCGCTAAGCATTCCTTCCAGGCGCCGCGGTTTAACCCTCGACAAGTCCGGCTCGCTGCGCGAGCCATGATGACTTGTCGAGGAATGTCGATCCGAGGCGGTTGCGGCCACCGCCGGCAAAAGCCGGCAGTGCCGGCGAATGGGGGTTGGGTATCCTCGCCTTGCTCTCGGGCGCATAGCTCAGCGGGAGAGCGCCCGCTTCACACGCGGGAGGTCCCTGGTTCGATCCCAGGTGCGCCCATCGCTCCACAACAGGCTTTGCGCGGTTGTGAGCGCCACGGAGAGACCCCGTTGGAAACGATTATGGAAACGACTGGCGCGCAACTGGCGCGCGTGGGAGGATCGCTGCGTGGACTGGGATGCAGCTCTCAACCACGCGAGGAGGCTCGCCGACGACGGGCACGACGTGACGATCCATGTACACGATCAAGCCGACCCTCTCGTAGACCGGACCGCGACGGTCAGGGTTGCGAAATCAAGCATCAGCGATTTCAATGCCTTCTTTTCGGACGCGACGCACCACGGCCTGACCTGCGACGGCCCCAAACTCATCGGGGACGAGTACTACGAGCTGAGCTGAGTTTGGCGCGCTGGCGCTCGGCGGAATAGCGTTGGGGCGTGACGGCACTCCAATGGGCGTGCGCTGTCGGGGGTCTCGTGGCTCTTGTGCTCCATTCATCCCGGGCCATATGTGTGGCCACACGCGGAGGAACTGCGCGCCCAAATGACGGTCACGCCAGCGAAGCTCGTGGACGTAGAGCGGAGCCGCATCTTGCGTCGGTGGACGGTCAAGCAGCGCGAGGCTGACCTCAGCCAGAATTAAGGCGCGTCCTAACCGGTCACTATCCGACCGAGGACACAAGCATTAGCTTCCGAATGAGGCTGGCAGAGTGCGGGGCTCAAGCGCTCGGTGCCGAGATGTTCGTCCCCCGCCGGCCCCGCGTATTGCGGAATGCGGGATCGACTGGGACGCCTTGGGGCCACAGCCGAAAAGCGTCCCAGTCGGTTGGGGAGCCACAATGGGTAGCCCTTTCGCGACAAACGGCCACCCACCGGCTCCCGTAAGCGTTCTCCTTTTGTCGGATCGGATCACCAGGCAAAGGGTCGGATCGACCCAGCAATTAGTCTTGGCCGGCACTCGGTGGGGCTCAAGCGCTCGGCGCCGACATGTTCGTCCCCCGCCCTCAAACGTCGGGGAGCTTTAACGCGATCGCGCCACCGGGCGTGTGCGGACGTGGCTTGCGCGGCTCGCGTACGAACGAGTCCGGCGGGAGTTCTTCCAAGAAGAAGTCGCCGCAGCGTCGCAGTGAACGCTTGAAACGCAAGATCGCTACGACGCGGTTCAGCAGATTCGGCGGACCCGAGACTTCGAACGTACGCTCGCAATGTCTCAAGGATAGACCCGGGCGGTGCAGCGACGCCTCCGACGGTCAAGTTCGTCTTGCGATCTGCGAGCCGTGATCCTAGTCGCGAACCAGCGCCCAATTTTTCGCAAGGGCGGAGACATCGTCGCCCATCGCCACACCCTCGTCGTCGAGCGCTTTCTTGATCTCATCAAGCTCGCCCCCTGCGGGGGATGTCCCTCTGTGCCTCGGTCAGCGCTGCCGCTAAATCAGGCAGCTCGCGGAAGAGCGCGTCGGCGCCGCCATTCTGCGGCGTGGCGCCCTTCGGGGCGCTTCGTCGTTTGCAAACTGCTCCTGAATGAGATCGAATGGACGGAGCGAACCGTGTGTCGTCAAAAGGGGGTGCGTCTTCAGCATCATCCTGTGGGTCGTCATCATCGTCGTCGTCCTCCTCGCGCTCGGCTATTTCGCCCGCGGGCGGCGCCGCTAAAGCGGCGGAGTACGACGACACGACGGGGCGCCCTTCGGGCGCTTCGTCGTTTAGAAGTAGCCGGCCTGGAAGGAGTCACGCTCCACGACCTGCGCCACGCTTAGGCTCCCGGCTCGCCTCGAAAGGGTTGACCGCCCGGCAATCGCAGACGCGATGGGGCACAAGAGAACCGCCACCACCGAGATCTACATTCAGCGGTTCAACGGCGACCAGTCAGACGAGAACATCAGAAAGGCGATGACCGGATGAGCGAGACGCGAACGGTTGCGGATCGACATAAATGGGAGCCCATCATGACGACGACGATCACTGACCGCGACGACTTCAAGGCGCTCGACCCGTTCTTTCGCATCATCGAGGAGGGCCTCGATGGCATTGCCGATGGTGGGCACTTCTTCGACCTGCTCGCCGAAGACGTCATCTTCGACTACATCATCACGACTCCCGGCCACCCAAGGCACGTCGAGGGCCGCAAGGCCGTCGCCGAGCTCTACCGCCCTTACGGCACCATGATCGTCCTAGACCGATGTCCTCGCGGTCCATCACGACATCAAGACAGGAGTCGTGGTGCTCGAGTACGCCTCCGAAGGCCGAGTCGTTCCGACCGGGGCCCCGTACACCAACCGGTACATCTCGGTACTCACGATCACCGATCGCAAGGTCACTCACTGGCGCGACTACCTCGACCCCGTGGCGGTCTTCGACGCGCTCGGATGGCCGCCACGTTGATGGACGGCAGGTGCGTCCATGGCTTTCCATGCGGCTCTGCGCGCTTCTGAGCGTGACGGGAGGCCGAACTTCTGAGCTACGGTCGGCCCCTTTCCCGGCTACTGTGGAGGCGGCCGAGGGCATCGCGCTCCTAAAGGTCTTCCCTGGCGTCACTTAGTCCTTGGCTCAACTAATGAAGGGTTGACTGTGAAGCGTCGTTTCGCATTTCTCATCCTCGTCCTTTCGGGCGCGTTCTTTGGTGCCTCAGCAGCGCCTGCACATTCGATTTCGGCGGCGTCGCCTTTCGCTGTCGCGAAGATCTGCAGCGCGGGCTACGTCCACGCGAACCTCAGTTGGGGCGAGAAATGCCTACGTGCGGGTGAGTTCTGCAAGGTCGGGAATCGCGAGTACCGGCGGTACGGGTTCTACTGTCCCGCGAGTCGGCACTTGCGGCGCAGGTAAGCGAGAGCAGCGGGCTCTCTAAAGCATTTTCCGACGGTGCGCCGTTAGAGGGACAACGCCCGCTCGAGGTCGGCCCGCGTGAAGGGGACGCCGTGCGTCGCGAGCATGTGTTCGACGGGCAGGTCGAGCAACGGACGCAAACCCTCGACGACCTGCTCGCGCGTCATGTCCGGGCTCAGCCACCGGGGATTGATCTCGAGCCCGTTACCGAAGTCGACGAGCGTGTCGCCGGCGATGACCGTGCGATGGCTCTCGACCCAGAGCACCATGTCGTTCGGCTTTTGTCCGGGAAACGCTTCGACACCAACGTCCAGTCGGTCGCCCGCCGCGTACGGGTGCGCCTCGCCGATCCCCTCCTTAATGAGCCAGACGACATCGGGGCTGCCGTCGCCCACCTGCTCGGCCGTCAGCCCCCACTTCTCCATGAGGTATTCGGCGGTATCGGGCAGAGGGGTGTACACAGGTAGGCCGAGCCGCTCGACGAGGTTTCGGGAGTCGCGCTCGTGCCACGGGTTCGTCAACACGATCGCTCCCTCGCGATCGGCCGCGAGCTCCTCGATCTCGCCGGGCACGGCGAGCGGATCGAAGAGCAGCAGCCGCTCTCCGTCGTCGACCGCGTAAGACGAGACCTCGGGGCCCCACGGCTCGCTCGACCTCCACTGCGCGTGCGGCGCTTCCCAGTGCCACAGACCGGTCGCGACCTCGCGCATGCGGGGAATCTACTGTCGCTCGTGCCGCTCCGCCGCAGTGGCCGCTGGTGCACCATGGACGCGACATTCTCCGAGAGATGCGAACGGGAGGCACGAATGGCTCGCCTAAACTTTCTGAACGAAGAACCGTGGGACGAGACCGATGAGAAGTTTCAGTTCCGAACTCGATCGTTCGGCCATGAGCTCGGCGCTGACATGCTCGGCGCGTCGCTGCGCGAACTAATGCCGGGCTCGCCGGGAGGCTGGCTGCACATGCACTACGGCGTGGAGGAGATGTTCTTCATCCTCAGCGGTACGCCGACGCTCCGCACGGGCGACGGCGAGGAGCAGCTGTCACCGGGAGACGTCGTGTATTGCCCCGAAGGGACCAAGGGCCTGCACGTGTTCTCGAACCCGACTGACGAGCCCGTGCGAATGCTCGGCGTCTCGACGAAGCGCTTACCGGACGTGGTCGCATATCCCGAGCAGGGATATGCCTGGGTGGCGACCCGCCATCCAGAGCGCCCCATCGCCGAGGGCGACGACCCCGGGATAATCGCTCGCTTCGAATTGCCGGGAGAGGCGTGAGTTGATCGCATGACGGCACACACGGATGCGTAACTCCCGTTTCCACAGTCGTCCGCTTCGGCCACGTCCTTGGGGTCAGACCCCAAGACGCGCCCGTTTCGGACGGGGCTGCGGCCGGCTTGCCGGAAATGGTGCTACGAGACGGGCTCGGTCTCGTCGGGGCTCGGAGTGAAGAGCGTCAGCTGCATTCCATCCGGCGCCTGCACACGTGCGTTCCGGTCGCCCCAGGGCGTGACAACCGGCGGCGCAACCTCCTCCGCGCCTGCCGCAACAAGCCGCCGCGCGATCTCCGTGCTGTCTTCGACCTCGAGCGCAAGCCTCACGACGCCGGACACCCGGCGCCCAGCTTCGATCGCGTCGACCTTCTCTGCCTGCGCCTGATCGAAGAGCTCGAGCGTCGCCCGGCCCGCCGAGAGGAGGATCACGCGGCCGTCGTCGTCGCTCCAATCGGCCAGCTGTTCGAGCCCGAGGGCGTCGCGGTAGAAGCTGACGGTCTCGTCGAAATCCGAAACGGTCAGCCCGACGCGCAACTCTGTGACGTGGCGCGAGCTCACGTGGGAGTGGGCAGATACCGGTCGCGTAGGGCGGAGGTCGTTGCTGCCAGGAGGACGCCGGCGTCGAGGAGCTCCTCGATGGTGACGGAGGAGAAGGTCGAGCCGTCCACCAGGAGGTTCCGGTACCGGCCGACCGCATCCGCGACGTCGGAGTTGCCGGCGGGGTGGACGACGACGTAACGGCCCCAGCTCCACGTGCCGCTCGCATGCTGGAGCATCGAGAGCAGCAGCAGGTGCTCGAGCCACATCACCGCGAGATCCGTCCTCCCCTTGAGTACGCCGATGGCTCCCGTGGCGAAGGCGCCAGACGTTTCGGCGACCTCCCGGTTACGTGGGAGGTTGCTCGGCTTCGGAGTCTCCGGCTTGCCCCACTCGTGGTACTTGGTATTGACGCCGACGATTCCGTTCGTGCCGTCGTCGAGGTCGAGCACGAACGCCGCATCGAACGCACGCAGGCTGTTGAGGTACGTCGGATCGAAGCGCCCCGGAGAGTGCGCGAAGCGCACGTTGGACACCGCGCCCGGTGCATCCGGCCACCAGGTGTGCACGGCCCGGTCGGCGAGCCCGAGGTCGCCCGCCAGGTTGCCGAACAGGTTGAAGGACAACGCCGGCGACCAGAGGAGATCGGCCCACAGCCGCTGGTGATCGAAGCTCTGGTGAGGCTCCGTCATGGACGTCCGGGCCCTCGCAGCCTCGAGCGCGCCGGCGGTGATGAAGTTCGCCCCGGTCTCGCGGGCGTAGTCGAGCGGGAGCCGACTTCCGACAGGCCGCACCGGCTTGTCGTGCTTCGGGACCATCGGCTGCGTACCGATCGGGTAACCGTTTGCCTCGCGCCACTGCGCCTGGTGGAAGCGCAGCATTCGGCGGAACTCGGTCATCGCCGGTCGCCGCGGCACGTGGTCGTCCGCTTCCCAGCAGTGCGCAGCCTCGAGCTCCTCCTGGGAAACAGTTGCGGTCACGTCGACATCGTACGGTCGTGACCGCACTCACCCATTTCGTTGATCCTCAGCAAGAACCCTCGATTCAGTTATCCAAAACAAAAGGCTCTGTCCGATGCTGTACCAAGTCATTGGCAATGGGGCTCGCCGCAAGCTCGCCTCGGCCGGTGAAACGCCGCCAACCGAGAGGTAAAGCTTGTCGAGCGCATCTCATCGAACCGTCACAGTCGTGACGGTGGTGACTCTCATCTTCACACCCATGCTCAAGGGTCACCACTGGAAGAACGTCCTGACCGGCAAGACGACCGAGACGCACACCGTTCAATGCCTGTCGCACCATCCGTGCCCTAAGCACAAGCGCATCGTTCGGAAAATCATCCTTCCTAAGCCGTAACGCATGTCTCAGGTGATGTTGATCCTCGCGATCGGCCTGGTCGCGTTCGACTTCCAGAACCTGCTCTCATGGTGGGGAGGACGCACGATCACGCCGGGTGCGGAATCGTCGGATGACTTCACGATCATCGTGCCGCTCTTCGGTCACCCGCGCTACTTCGACCGGCGCGCCGAACTGCTCCGCTATCAGCCGAACGTGCTGGTGGCGCTGGAGGTCGGCACACCGTTGATGGCCGCCTTCGCCGAGCAGCTCGAGAACGAAGGCTGGCGCGTGAACCGGATCCTGATGGAGAGTCCGAACCCAGCTCTGCTTGTGAGGGCCTCTCTGCCGGCGGTGACGACGACGTACACGTTGCGGCTCGACGCCGATACCTCCGTCGGCGACGACATCGCGCAAGCCGTGGCTGCCGTCGAAGCTGCAGGCGCCGACCTCTGCTCGATCAAGTGCGCGGTCGCCAATCGCACGAACGCGGTCACGAAGTTCCAGGCGCTCGAGTACCGGATGGCGATGCTGGCGCGGCACTTTCGACCCTGGCTCACGTCGGGCGCCTGCTTCCTCGGGCGCACCGACGCGCTCATCCGGATCATGAACCTCCACTCGCTGTGGACTCCGGGCGAGGACATCGAGACGGGTCGAACAGCTCTCGCCCTGCGGATGCGCATCCGCCACCTCGACATCGTCGTCGAGACCGACGTGCCCGACACCTGGCCGGCACTGTTCCGACAGCGGCGGCTCTGGTGGGCCGGGACCTTCCGGCACTGGTGGATCAACATGGACCGCAACCTGCTCCAACTGCCGGTCCTCACGGCCTACTACCTCGCGGCGATCTGGGTGTCCCTCTACTTCAAGTGGTGGACCCTGATCAGCCTGCACGAGCTGGTCTACACCATGCCGCTCGTCATCGTCTCGTACGTCGTCGTCACAGCGATCTCGAACGTTCAGGTGCTCTCGCCCTGGATGCTCGTCTTCCCCTTCTACTCACTCGCGCAGGTCCTCGTCATGCCTCCGATCGGCGCTGCCTACTACTTCGTGGTCGCTTGGCGACGCCGCCGCTTCGGACGCTACGGGTTCGGGCTTCGCCGCCTTCGGGTCGCTCCGGTCGAGCTGGAGACGCGTCTCGCTCCCTGGGTCAAGCTCGAGCATCGCCGGATCGCGTCCTACGGGCTCGGCGAGCCGGGGCGGTCCGTCTAATCCGGAAGCCAGCCCTCGCGGTACGCGGTGGGCTGGCGCTTCGTGAACCGCGAGTACGCCTCCTCCGGCTTCGTGGTCTCCTGTTCGACGCCCGCGTCGTGGCGCAGGGCCACTTCGTCCACCGTGTAGCCGCCCCAGTCCGGGTTGTCGACGGAGAGGACTCGGGCGCCGACCGCGAGCACCACGCACGGCCCGTCTCCGGCTCCGACGATGGTGTGCTTCGCCTTGGCCGGACAGTGCACGAAGTCCCACTGGCGCAGCGGACGCTCCTCGCCCTCGATGATCAGCAGCGCCTCGCCGGCGAGCACGAGGAAGTCCTCCTGGTCTGCTTCCCAGTGGTACATCGCCATCGGCACGCCCGGATCGAGCACGTTGAGGTTGATCCCCAACTGCGAGAAGTTCTGATCGCCCTCGAGGTCACAGAACGCCGAGCGTCCCGGCCCGGCGTACCACCGCGAATCGCGGGCATTGAGGACGAACCAGCCTTCGCCCTTGGAGACGTGGCCGTTCTCAGTCGGCTCAGGTCGCGATTCGGGAACCATCGACGGCAGCCTGCCAGATCTCAGCGGGCTTGAGCAACGCCGTCCCGTCTGGGAGGGTTGCCGGGACAGTCGGTTCCGAACAGGGGGGAGAGATGAAGATTCGCCTTCGCATTCTCTTGGCCGCCGCCTGCGCGACGCTTGTCGCCGGCAGTGCGGCCCCGGTCGCTCCCGCGGCGACCGCTTTGCCGGCACACGTCTACGCGCCGTACTTCGAGACCTGGACTGCTGACAGCATCACCTCGCTCGCCCAGCAATCCGGTTCTCGGTACTTCACGCTCGCCTTTGTCGAGACGCTCTCCAAGAGCTCCTGCGCACTCGCCTGGGACGGGAGCAAGGCGGATCTCATCGGGAATGGCAAGTACCTGCCCGACATCGCGTCCCTTCGAGGGCTGGGCGGCGACGTCATTCCGTCCTTCGGCGGCTGGAGCGCCGACCAGGGCGGCACCGAGATCGGCGACTCGTGCAAGGACGTCAACGCGATCGCCGCCGCGTACGAGGCGTTGATCGCGAAGTACGACGTATCCCGCCTCGATATGGACATCGAAGGCAGATCACTGACAAAGCCGGACGGGATCGACCGGCGCAACAAGGCGATCAAGCTCGTCCAGGACTGGGCGGCTGCAAACGGCAGGCCGCTCCAACTCAGCTACACGCTGCCGACCTCGGCGGCGGGTCTCGAGTCTTCCGGTCTGGCCGTCCTCCAGAACGCGATCGCGAACAACACGCGCGTCGACGTCGTGAACATCATGACCTTCGACTACTACGACCGTGTGACGAGAGACATGGGTGCTGCGGCAATCAACGCTGCCAACGGCCTGGTCAACCAGCTGGGCACGCTTTATCCGGGGAAGACGCTCGCACAGCGCCAGGCCATGGTCGGAATCACGCTCATGCCCGGCCTCGACGACTATCCGCGGCGGACCGAAAACACTTCGGTCGCCGACGCACAGCGCGTCTACAACTATGCGGTGGCGAACGGGTTCAACACCCTTTCGATCTGGGCGGTCCAGCGAGACAACGGCGGCTGTCCCGGGAACACGGGGTCGAACAGTTGCTCCGGCATCGTCCAGAACACCTGGGAGTTCAGCCACGTGCTGAACCCCTTCACGAGACCCTGAGCTAGAGCAAAGGAAAAAACGAGCCCCGGTGGCTTGCGGCCTGTCACCGGGGCTCGACCATGGAAGGTGCTTCCCCGTCTGAGATGCCGCAGCCTTTACTTTCTTGCGCGCGATCGGCGCGAGCCTCACTTCGCGGACTTGCGCGGGTGACACGCCCATCCCTCGATCGAGGGAATCGCCGGGATCCCTCCCCCTGAAGGGGGACGCACCTCACCTTTTGACCGCGCAGAGTGCCTTGGGACTGACCCATTCAACTGCGGTGCGCATGGAGACTTGGCGCGAGAGGGAAGAGGATATGGCGAGGAAGAAAATTGGGAAGCGTGGCACGGCGATCATCGTCCTGATGGTTGTCGCGGCGATCGCGGGGAGCCCTTCGACGGCAGCGGCGGCAACGTCGCGTCCATCGGACAGCATGAGCACTCCTGCTCCGGCTGTAGTGACCTCACCCGTATTGGCCAGCTGGGCGGAATTCGCCAGCTGGGCCGAAGCCAGCTGGGCCGAAGAGTGATCTGAGCGCCGGGCGCACACGCGTCCGGCGTTCTACTCAAGCGAAGCGCGATTCCGCCCGATAACCCGGGCTATGAGTCGTGCTTTCGGTCTCGTTGCGGCGGTCTGCTCACTGGCGATCGTCGCCGTCCTGATGGCGTTGAACATGAGCCAGAACGGACCGACCTCGCATACCGCGAAGCGCGCCGAAACACAGGCCACCGCGGCTGTGAGCTCCCTGAACTTCACCGGCGCCGCGACGGAGCTCGAGGCCTACAAGGCGGAGCACGCGACGTACGCAGGAGCCGCGCTTCCGCCGGCTTTCGGCGTCACGGTCATGCGCGCGGACGCCACGTCGTACTGCCTGCAGGCTGGCGTCGGCGGCGGGGTCCAGCACTTCACCGGCCCGGGCGGCACGCCCGCGACCGGTCCCTGCTGAGTCACACTCCGGGGTGTGACGATCCGGGCCCGCCGCGGCGTATGAGAGTCGTGAACGCGGTGACGACCTCGTGGCCTGCGCTGCGCCTCGATCGGCCGACCTTCTCGGCGGTCGCCGAATCCGAGCTCGACGCGGTCCACCGCTACCTCGTATTCCTCACGGGCAACCGCACCGTGGCGGAAGACCTGACGGGCGAGACCTTCGAGAAGGCGTTTCGAGTCTGGCGCCGATTCGACCCGCGCCGGGGCACCGCGCGTGCGTGGCTCTGCGGGATCGCCCGGAGCACAGCCCTCGACCACTTTCGTTCCGAGGAACGACGCCGCCGCAGGGAGGAACGCTACGCACGCGACCTTCCCGAGACGGAGGACCTCGCCATCGGGCCCGGCCCGCTCGAGGCGGCGCTCAGCCTGCTTTCCGCAGCCGAGCGTGAGGTGGTCGCGCTCCGCGTTCTCCTCGAGCTCGACGGGCCGGCCACTGCCCGTGTGCTCGGGATCAGCACCACCGCCTGCTCGACTCGCCTGAGCCGAGCGCTGAAACGACTCGAGGAGTTGATGAAAGATGCCCGCGACTGACGTTGATTTCGAGCGCGAGTTCGAGGAGCTCGTGCGTGACCTGCGGGCGCTTCCGACTGCGGCTCCGGAGCACGTGCGCGAACACGTTCGCTTGCTCGGCGAGCCGGCTCCAACGCGAACGCTGCGCGACGTGCTGCCTGCGCTTTCTTGGCGGCGGTCCCTGCTCGTGCTTGCGCCGGTGTGCGTGCTCGGTCTCGTGAGTGCCGCGTTGATTCACGGTCTGGTTAACTCGGGCGGCTCACAGAGCCAGGCCTTGGTTCAACAGACGAGCGGCAGCGGCGGGGCAGCGGACAAGAAGGGCTCGACGCTGGAGTTGGGTACATCAGCGACCCCGAACGCCCGCTCGTTGGTGACCCCGACATCGGGCCGCTTCCAGGACTACGAGGCGTCGCTCACGGTGCGCGTGAAGGACGTCGACACGTTGCACGACCGCACTGCAGAAGCGACGCAGGTCGCGCGCTCATACGGAGGCTTCGTCGCATCGGTCGACGAGGCCACGAACGGCGGAGGCGGTCAGTCCGATCTCCTGCTTCGCATTCCGGTCGCCCGCGTCCAGGAGGCGTACTTCCGCCTGGCGAAGCTCGGGACGGTGACCGCGCAGCATCTCTCGATTCGGGACCTCGACGAGGTCGTGAAGAGTCAGCGCCGGCGGATCGTCCAGCTGAGGCTCTCGATCGCACGCATCGGCCAGGCTCTCGAGAGCACCTCGCTGCCCGCCGACGTGCGGCTGCGGCTCGAGCTGCAGCGGGACGCCGCGAAGCAGGAGCTCACCCGCGTGACCGGCTCGAACAAGGCGACGCTGCGCGAGGCGAGCCTCTCGCGGATCTCGCTGACCCTCATCTCGCAGCAGGCCGCTGCGGCGAAGAAGGGGGGCATGGGCCGGATCGAACGTGCGGCTCGCGACGCCGGCTCCTTCCTGGCCGGCGCCGGCGCCGTGCTGCTCTTCCTGCTGATCGTGCTCAGCCCGCTGATCGTCCTTGCGGCAGTGGGTTTCTGGGGCACGCGGGCGCATCGCCGTAGGGAGGAGCGCCGACTGCTTTCGGCTGCGTAGTATCCGCGCGTGCCGCTCGCCCTTTCCACGGGTCACGAGGTCGGGCTCGGGGTCACCGCGCTCGTCTTCATCCTCTTCGCCCTCGCCTCGTCGTTCCTGTTCCCGCGCTTCCGGCCCGACTATCCGGGACGAGGCTTGCCGGCATTCATCGTCATCTCGTTCGTCTTCTTCTTCGGGATGCTCACGGCCGTCGAGAACTTCGGCGGAGAGAGCAAGCACGGAGAGGCCGCAGCCGCAGAGTCGACCACGGCCCAGACCACCACCGCCGCCCAGACCACGACGGCGGAGACCACGACGCAGGCTGCGACTACGACTGCCCCGACCACGACAGCGGCGAAGCCGCAAACGAAGGTTCCCGTGAGCGAGACCGAGTTCAAGATCACCACCGACCTGACGAGCTTCAAGGCGGGCCAGATCACCTTCGTGGCGAAGAACGACGGCAAGATCCCGCACGACCTGGCGGTGAAGGGAACAAGCGACAAGACGAACGAGATCCCGCCGGGCGGAACCGCCGAGCTGAAGGTCACCCTGAAGCCTGGCAAGTACGAGCTCTACTGCACGATCCCCGGCCACGAGCAGGCAGGGATGAAGCTGACGATCACGGTGTCGTAGTCCCCCTGAAAGGCGAAACCCGCCTCGGGTAGCCGCAGACGGGTTTCAGATTGCCGGGGTATGAGGGGGGAGCCGGCAAGCTCATTTTCGTGCTGCGGGGGGTGCTTTCCTCCCCCCGAAGGGGGATCCGAGGAAACGCCCGCGCATCCGTCTTGAGGAAAGCAGTCGGCTATCCTGCGCGGACCCGCGGAGAAGTGGCCGAGTGGCTGAAGGCGGCGCCCTGCTAAGGCGTTATGGGGGTGAATGCCTCCATCGAGGGTTCGAATCCCTCCTTCTCCGCTTCGCAGCACGGAGAGGTGTCCGAGTGGCCTAAGGAGCGCGACTGGAAATCGCGTACGTGCTGAAAGGTGCGTCGCGGGTTCAAATCCCGCCCTCTCCGTAACGCGTGGGGGAAACCATGTTTCCCCCACGAGCCCCCTTCTTCGGGCGAGGCGGCGCGATGTGAGCGCTACGGCGTGAGCGCGGTCACGCCTCCGCGCGGCGGGATGTAGTCGAACCGAAGAGGTCAAATCTTCTGGCGCAGAAGGCGCGTTGTCCCTGAGGGTCTCGCGCAATAGAGGAACGGAGACGAGGAGCCAGCTCCAGGAGCGCGAAGGCCACACCGCCCAGGGTTCCCTTCGAAGCTGCGCTTCTCCCCTGGCGGCTCGAAGCTGCGGCGTGGGTCGCAGACGTCGCGCCCTGGGCACCAACCGCGTCGTGGGCAAAAGGCACTACGCCGCCGGCACCTCCTTCGGCTATCTGGAAGTCTTAGACGCCTGGCCGCGGAAAACTCATCGCAGAAGGTGAACCTCTTCGAGGACTTCACGGGCCGACTGGACATCGGCGGGTTGTTGGGATCCGCCGAGACCGCGATGTACCTCTACGACGTCGACCCGGGCGATTCGTTCCCGTACCACTACGAGTACGTCGAGGAGTGGTTGCTCGTGCTCGAGGGCGTGGTCGCCGTACGTACTCCTGAGGGTGAGCGTGAGCTCCAACGCGGCGATCTCGTCCGGTATCCGCTCGGCCCAGAAGGTGCGCACCAGATTGCGAATCGCAGTGACACGACCGCGAGAGTGCTGCTGTTCTCGAAGGCGGTGGTTCCGGCGGTCTCCGTCTATCCGGACACCGACACGATCGGCGTCTGGCCCGACGACGACACCGAGTACTACTTCAAGCGCGACACCGCCGTCTCCAGAGACGGCGATTGACAGCGTCGACTTCAGAGTGAGGGAGGTGAGTGATGTTCAAGTGGCTGCAATCGCGCCGAGGAAGGCGCAATCCGGACGTGGTGAGTGAGCCGCGCGAGGTCGAACGCGATTCGGGCGAAGAGGAATACGAGTCGCAGGAGGAGGACGAGCGCGAAGTCGGGCCATCAGGAATGACGAGGATGAAGACCGACGGAATTTGACCGGGGCATTGTCCGAAAAGGCCGTTCGCCCCAGCGGCATCGACAACGATGGCCAGCCACGGCACGAGCGACGCCTCGGACCGTCGAAATTGAATGTGTTGGCACTCGATCTTCACGGGGGATGACGGTGAACGCAACAGACCACCACAGCAAGTACCTGGTCAAAGCGGTGGCCGCATTGACGCCCGAAGGGCGCAAGCGGGTCGACGAACTTCTTGACGAGCTCGCCATCGCCGGGCGAAGCCGCGAGTGGGTCGTCCGCTTCGCGATGGCCCGTGAGGCCGAAGTCGAGGCGGGTCGAACGGACACCTCGCAGGCCGACGAGCCGGGTGAGAGGCTCAATGAGGAGGAGCTCGACGGCCTGACCGCCGGCTTCATGAGGATCCGCGATCAAGAACCCCTCGACGACGTCGGCGACTGGGCAAACGCGGTCCTGGCCCTACTAGCGGACGAGCGCGCGCTTTCGAACACATCTTGAAGCAGATCGATAAGCGGAGGGGGAGGGATTTGAACCCTCGTCGGACCCAAGAGCCCGAAACGGTTTTCGAGACCGCCGCATTCGACCGCTCTGCCACCCCTCCGCGGGTACGCAAGGGTAGCGCCCGCCCTCTCCGGGCGCCTGGGTACGCTCGTCCGGTGCCGGAGCCGGTGAACGTCTGGGATTTCGAGCAGCTCGCTGAAGAGAAGCTCGACGCGAACGCGCACGCGTACTTCGCGGGCGGCGCCGGGGACGAGGTCACGCTGCGGGACAACCTGGCCGCGTTCGAGCGGCGCAAACTGCGGCCCCGCGTGCTCGTGGACGTTCAGTCCGTGTCGACGGCAACCACCGTCCTCGGGACAGAGATTGCCTTGCCGATCCTGATCGCCCCGCTTGCAATGCAACGCATGGCACACCCCGACGGAGAGCTCGCGACCGCGCGAGCTGCGGCGGCGGCGCGAACGATCATGTGCCTCTCGACCGCGGCGACGACGCGACCGGAAGAAGTTGCGGCTGCGACGCCGGGCGCGGCACGCTGGTTCCAGGTCTACGTCTTCGGCGACCGCTCGCAAACCGAGGAGCTGATCGCAGAAGCGGTGGAGAACGACTTCTCCGCGCTCGTGCTCACGGTCGACGCGCCGTACCTCGGCCGCCGCGAGCGCGACATCCGCATCGACTTCAAGATTCCCGAGCACCTTACGGTCGTCGGCGACATCTTTTCCGCGAAGTTCGACGCCGGTCTCAGCTGGCGCGACCTCGAGTGGCTCGCCGGCTACGGCCTCCCGGTCATCGTCAAGGGGATCCTCACTGCCGAGGACGCGAAGCTCGCATGCGAGCATGGTGCCGCTGCAGTCGTCGTCTCGAACCACGGTGGACGGCAGCTCGACGGCGTGCAAGCGTCGCTCGACGCACTCGAAGAAGTTGTTACGGCAGTCGATGGGCGCGCCGAGGTGCTGCTCGACGGCGGTGTCCGCCGCGGCACCGACGTTCTGAAGGCCCTCGCACTAGGCGCGCAAGCCGTGCTGATCGGCCGCGCGATGCTCTGGGGCCTCGCTGTTGACGGAGAGCAGGGCGTGACCCGTGTCCTCGAGTTGCTGCGTAAAGAGGTCGAGCTCGGATTGGCGCTTCTCGGCTGCGCGTCACCCGCCGACGTCAGCCGTGCTCACGTGACCTAGTCGTGCACGCGGGCGATCAGCTCGCCGCGGCGCATGACTCGCACCGCATTGCCCGCAAGCCGCACCTCGTAGCCCGCGTCGCTCGGGAACAGCACCTTGTCGCCGGGCTCGACTCCGTTCACTTCGCTCCCGATCGCCGTGAGAACTCCCGTGCGACAGTCGGCCTCTGCGGACGCCGGGAGGATGAGCCCGAGGTTCGTTTCCGACTCCTCGTCGGACGGCTGGACGACGACGAAGTCGTCCAGGGGCTCGAGGGACAGATCGATGCGTCGCGTGTCCGGCTCCTGCATGGCCGTAACGCTACAGCCGGCCGGCTTCGATGATGCGCTGGAGGAACTGCTGCGTCCGCGGCTCCTTCGGCTCGGTGAGGATCTGCTCCGGCGGGCCCTGCTCCAGGATCACGCCCTCGTCGAGAAAACAGATCCGGTCCGCGATGTCCCGCGCGAAGCCCATCTCGTGGGTCGCGATCAGCATCGTCATGCCGCCCGCGGCCAGTTCGCGGATCACCTCGAGCACCTCGGCGACGAGCTCGGGATCGAGGGCGCTCGTCACCTCGTCGAGCAGCATCAGGTCGGGGCGCATCGCCAGCGCCCTCACGATTGCGACCCGCTGCTGCTGGCCACCGGAGAGACTGTCCGGGTAGTCGTTCCGCTTGTCCGCGAGCCCGAAGCGCTCGAGGAGCTGCGTCGCCTCTGCCTCCGCCTGCGCGCGGGGGACGCGCAGCGCAAGGGTCGGCGCGAGCGTCACGTTGCGGAGGACGCTCATGTGCGGGAAGAGGTTGTACGCCTGGAAGACGATGCCGATCCGCCGGCGGATGCGGTTCACGTTGACACCGGGAGCCGTGATCTCCTCGCCCTCGACGAGGATCCGGCCCTGGTCGATCGGCTCCAGCAGGTTCACGCAGCGCAGTAGCGTCGACTTTCCTGAACCGGACGCGCCGATCAGACACACGACTTCATGCTCGGCGACGGCGAGATCGACGCCACGCAGGACCTCGAGCGTTCCGAAGGACTTGTGGAGACCGTCGACGACGAGTGCCTCGCTCATCAGACTCCGGTCGCCTGCCGTCTGCGGCGATCGCGGAGCACGAGCCAGTCAGTGAAGCGCGCCAGCGGAATCGTCAGAGCGACGAAGAGAACGGCCGCCGCCACGAACGGCGTGTAGTTGAACGTCGCCGCAGCGTCGATCTGGGACTGCTTGAAAGCCTCGACCGAGCCGAGGAACCCGACGAGTGCCGTGTCCTTCTGCAGGCCGATGAAGTCGTTCAGGAGCGGCGGGATCACGCGTCGCACGGCCTGAGGCAGGACAACCTTTTGCAGAGACTGCCAGTGCGTCAGCCCGAGCGAGCGCGCCGCGGCGTCCTGGCTCGGGTGCACCGATTCGATCCCGGCCCGGTAGACCTCCGAGACGTACGCGGTGTAGACGAGTACGAGCGCGACGATTCCCCAGAACGTCGTCGACAGCGGCACCCAGCTGAGCTGCAGTGCCGGAGCGCCGAATCCGAGCAGGGCGATCACGAGGATCGTCGGCACGCCGCGAAAGAAGTCCGCGTAAGCGATGCCGAGCACGCGCATCGGGAAGAACACCGGCCCGGGCAGGCTCCGAATGACAGCCAGCGCAAGCGCGAGCACGAGGATGAACGCCTCGGAGATCAAGAAGATCTTCACGTTCAGCAGGAACGCCCGGGCGATCTCCGGCATCGAATCCTTGAACTCCTGCCAGTTGAAGAACGTTCGCCTGACCTCGGGCCACCCGGGTGCGTGCGTGATCGCGAGGGCGAGCACCGTGAAGAAGACGATGGTGCTGAGCACGGCAATCGTGACGCCGCGACGGCCTTCGCCGCCTGCAGTCACGCTGCCGAGGATCTTCGAGCCGCGGGTCGCGTTCAGACGGCTATTTCAGCACGGGCGCGTCAGCCTGGAGCCATTTGGCCTGCAGGCTCTTCAGCGTGCCGTCGGCGCGGAGCTGCGCCAGCGCGTCGTTGACGCAGCTGACGAGCGAGTTGCCCTTCTCGAAGACCATGCCGAAATGCTCGGGCGTCCCGACCGTCGGGAACTGGCCGAGAATCTTGCCGTTCGGTACCTGCACCGCCGTCACGTAGAAAGCGGTCGGCAGATCGACGACGAGGCCGTCGATCTGCTTGTTCTTCAACGCAGCGACCGCGGCGTCGTTCGTGTCGAACACGGATGGTTGCTTGGACGGCTTGATGTTGTTGACGATGTAGTCGTAGCTGGTCGTACCGAGCTGAGCCGCGAACTTGTACGGCTTCAGAGCGGCGATCGACGTCGCGCTCGCGATCTTCGTTCCCTTGACGACGACGAGGGCCTGGTTGACGTCGTAGTAGGAGTCGCTGAAGTCGACCGCTTTCGCCCGCGCGGGCTTGTACGAGATCTGGTTGATGTCGAAGTCGAACTTCTTCGGCCCCGGTGCGAACGCCGTGTTGAAGGGGACGACGATCCATTTCACCTCGCTCTTGGCGAAGCCGAGCTTCTTGGCGACCGCGTAGGTCACGGCGCTCTCGTAGCCCTGGCCGGAATACGGATCGCTGACCTTCCACGGCGCCTTCTCGTTGCCGCCGAACCACGGCGGGAACGCCGGGTTGTCCGTCCCCGCGGTCAGTTGACCGGAATTGACCAGGTTCAGGTCCGACTTCTTGCAGGAGGCCGCAGCAGCCGTTCCGGTGGTGTCCGACGAAGCCTTGTTGCTCGACCCGCCGCAGCCGGCGGCCAGGATCGAGAGCAGAACGACGACAACGATCGCGGGGGCTCGGCGCACGGAGGCGACCCTAACACGCCGATACTTCAGCCCATGCGGGTTGGCCGCCATGACGTTTCCATAACGAACCCGGACAAGATCTTCTTCCCGGCGCCCGGTCTGACGAAGGGCGATCTCGTCCAGTACTACGTCGATCTCGCCGAGTGTGCGCTCCCGCATCTGCGGCGCCGGCCCTTCCACATGGTTCGCTACCCAAACGGCGTGGAGGGCGACTTCTTCCACCAGAAGCGAGTGCCCTCACACCCGGAGTACGTCGGAGAGCAGTACGTCAAGTTCCCGAGCGGCCACTCGACCGTCTTCGCCGTGATCGACAACGCGGCCGCGCTGGCGTGGGTCGCCAACCTCGGCTGCATCGAGTTGCACACCTGGCACTCGCGCGTCGAGGACATCGAGCGGCCCGACTATCTGCTCATCGACCTCGACCCGACGACCGACGGGCAGTGGCCGTACGTCCGCGAGATCGCGCTCGTCGTACGCGACGTGATGGAGGAGCTCGACCTCGCTGCCTTTCCGAAGACGTCGGGAGCGACCGGTCTCCACATCCTCGCGCCGATCAAGCCCGAAGTGTTGTTCCCCGAAGTCCGGCGCTTAGCGAAGGCGCTCGCGGAGGAGGTCGAGCGACGGGTCGGGGACCAGGAGATCGCGACCACGACCTGGCGGGTCGCCGACCGGCGCGGCGTGTTCGTTGACTTCGGCCAAAACACGCGCGACCGGACGATCGCGACCGCATACTCCGTCCGCCCGGCGGCGGACGCGCGCGTCTCCGCGCCGCTTCGCTGGGACGAGGTCGCGACAGTCGAGCCTTCCGACTTCACCGTCGAGACGATGCGCGATCGCGTCGCGGAGGTGGGGGATCTCACGGCGGACATGTGGCGGCGCAAGGTGTCGCTCGTGCCGCGCTTCCCGAAGCTCGGCCTCGACGAGCCCGTTTCGCTCTCCGGCTGACTAGCTCGCCAGAAGACTCTCGAAGGTCGGGTCGTCCTTGCGGCGCGCCGGCCTGACCTCGCGCCAAGTGCACTGGTCGGGATCCTTGTCGTCGCGGAAGCGGATGAAGCGCGATCCGTGACGGAACCGGTTGCCCTGCACCTTGTCGTAGCGCACCTCGGCAACGAGCTCGGGCCGCACGGCCGACTCTTGCAGCTCACCCGTGCCCCAGCGGTTGGGCTCGGAGAAGCCGCGGTCCGGCGCGTCCTTCAGCAGCGGCTCGATCCGTTCGAAGATCTCCTTGTGCTTGCTCGCTGCGACCGCCGCCGACCCGACGTAGTCGAGCTTCTTCTCCTCGTTGTAGAGGCCGAGGAGAAGCGTCGCGATCCGCGTCGGCTTCTCTTTCCAGCGCACGCCGACGATCACGCAGTCCGCCGTCTTGTGCGGCTTCACCTTGAGAACGCCGTCGCGTGAGCCCGGGAGGTACGGAAGACCGAGCTTCTTCGCGATCACGCCGTCGAGACCGGCAGCCTCGAAGCTGTCGAGCCACTTCTGTGCGTCGTTTGCATCGTTCGTCGTCGGGGAGAGGTGGAAGCCATCGGCGACTCGCTCGAGCTCGGCTCGCCGCTGCTCGAGGGGCTGCTCGTGGATCGGCTTGCCGTCCCAGAGCAGGAGGTCGAAGACGATGAAGTCGGCCGGGATCTCCGCCGACAGCTTGCGCACGCGCGACTCCGCCGGATGCAGGCGCATCTGCATGGAGTCGAAGTCGAGGACGCCGTCGCGTGCGATCACGATCTCGCCGTCCAGGGCGGAGTGGGGCGGCAAGAGGTCCCCCAGGGGACGCAGCTCGGGGAAGTAGCGAAGCAGGGGTCGGCCGTTACGAGACCAGAGCGCAAGCTCGTCACCGTCGTTCTCCAGCACACCGCGGAAACCGTCCCATTTCGGCTCGAACTGCCAGCCGTCCGTGTCTGGAAGCTCTTTGACGAGCTGAGCTTCCATCGGTGGAAAGGGCACGCTTGGTCCGGGCACCGGGCGGAACCCTACTGACGCTAGGTCCGACTATGAGGACAGGTCCGAGGGACTGTCCCTCGGACCTGTCGTTTCGGATCAGTTCAACCAGGGAGCGAGGAAGCCCTCGATCTCCCGGCAGCCGCGAGGTCGTTCGAGCCGGGCCTTGACGGCTTTGTGCTCCACGACGACCAGCGTCGGCACGGTCTCGATTTTGAAGCGCTCGAGCAGATCCGGGCGCTCCTCCTCGGCGACCAGCACCACGTTGAACGTCCCGTGGTTGCGTCGCCGCTGGAGCACCTGCGCCAGGAAGCCCTCGACCCGCCGGCAGTTGCCCGACAGCGCCGAGTGGAAGAAGACGAGGCGGGGTCGCTCGCCTAAGGTGGCTTCGGCCACTGACATGTCGCACCTCCAAGTAGTTCTGAAGGGCGAGGACTTGGCCCTTAGCTAGGAACGAGTCGATTTCTGCCCCGAACCTACGGATTCGTAACCTCCCGGCGCGACCTGCTGTCTAAGCTCACGCGATGAGGAGGGTCGCCGTCACAGGTCTCGGCGCGGTCACACCGCTCGGAAACGACGTGGCGTCCACCTGGCGCGCGGCGACCGCAGGGGAGAGCGGCATCGACTGGATCCGCTCCTTCGACCCCGGTGACGCCCCGGTGCGCGTCGCGGCCGAGGTCAAGGACTTCGACGCGAGCCAGGTCGCCTCGCCGAAGGAGGTGCGAAAGCTCGAGCGGAACGTGCTGCTCGCCCTCGGCGCAGCACGGGAGGCACTGCGCGACTCCGGTCTGAACGGCTTCGACCCGGCGCGGGTCGGCATCGTGTTCGGCACGGCAATCGGCGGTGTCAGCGGGATCCTCGACCAGGAGGAGATCCGCCTCAGTCGCGGGCCGGAACGGGTGTCGCCGAACTTCCTGCCGAATGTCCTCGTCGATTCCGCGAGCGGCCAGCTTGCAATCTCGCTGGGGGTCAAGGGGCCGAACTACGCGGTGGTCTCTGCCTGCGCAACCGGGTCACACGCGATCGGAGAGGCGGCCGAGCTGATCAAGCGGGGAGACGCCGACGCCGTGCTGGCCGGCGGGGGAGAGGCGTGCATGCACCCGCTGATCCTCGCCGGCTTCACCGCCATGCGCGGGCTCGCAGTCGAGAACGACGACCCGCCGCTTGCCTCGCGTCCGTTCGATGCGACGCGGGCGGGATTCGTGATGGGAGAGGGGGCGTGCGTCTTCCTCCTCGAGGATCTCGAGGCGGCCCAGGCCCGTGGCGCACGCGTCTACGCGGAGGTGCTCGGCTACGGCGCGTCTAACGACGCCCATCACATGGCGCAGCCCGAGCCGGAGGCGACCGGTGTCGCGGACATGATGCGCGCCGCGCTGCAGCGTTCCGGCGTCGAGCCGGAGCGGGTCGGCTACATCAACGCGCACGGAACCTCGACGCCGCTGGGAGACCTTGCCGAGACAAAGGCGATCAAGGCGGTCTTCGGCGACCATGCCTACCAGCTTGCCGTCTCCTCGACGAAATCGATGATGGGCCACACCTTCGGCGCGGCGGGGGCGATCGAGGCAATGATGTGCGCGCTGGCGCTGCACGAAGGAGTGATCCCACCCACGATCAACTATCGTCATCCCGACCCGGACTGCGACCTGGACTACGTGCCGAACGAGGCACGTCGCGTGCAGGTTGACGTCGCACTCTCGAACGCGATGGGCCTCGGCGGTCACAACGGCTGCGTCCTGCTGGGGCGGGTCGAATGAGCTTCATCGTCGACCCTCGCGTCGAGCAATACGCCGCGGAGCACACCTCTCCCGACGGCGAGCTGTTCGAACGCCTCGCGGCCGAGACGCACGAGAAGACCACCGCGCCGCAGATGATGGTCGGTCGCCTCGAGGGGCGCTTCCTCGGCACGCTCGTCCGAACACTGCGTGCGAGGCGCGTGCTCGAGCTCGGCACGTTCACCGGGTACTCGTCGATCTCGATGGCGCTCGCCCTGCCGACGGGCGGGCGTGTCATCACCTGCGACGTCAACGAGGAGACGACCGCGATTGCGCGCCGGTACGCCGAGGAGGCCGGCGTCGCGGACCGAATCGACTACCGGCTCGGCCCGGGGCTCGAAACGATCGCGCAGCTCGACGGTCCGTTTGACCTCGTTTTCATCGACGCGGACAAGCCGAACTATCTGAACTACTACGAGGCGACGCTGCCGCTGCTTGCCGACGGGGGCCTGATGGTCGTCGACAACACCCTCTGGTCCGGTCGTGTTGTCGAGGAGGACGATGACGAGAACACGCGGGCGATCAAGGAATTCAACGACCACGTGATCAACGACCAGCGCGTCGAGAACGTGCTGCTGACGGTCCGGGACGGGATGAATCTCGTCTGGCGGGCATGAGATGATCCGCTCCTGACCGCCATGGCGACAGAACAGCAACGTGGCCCGGTCGGGCAGACCCGCTCGATCGGTCTCTCGATTCTCTGGGCGATCCTGACCCTCGGCATCTATACGTTCGTCTGGACGTACAAGACGCAGGAAGAGATCAAGCGCTACTCCGGCAACGGCGTCGGCGGCGTGATCGGGCTCGTGATCTACATCCTGATCTCACCGGTGACGTTCTTCATCGTCCCCTCAGAGGTCCGTTACATGTACGAGGACCTCGACGGGCAGAAGAGCCCCGTGCGCGGCCTGCTCGGTCTCTGGTTCCTGCTCCCACTGATCGGGCACATCGTCTGGTTCGTCAAGGTGCAGGGCGCGCTCAACCGCTACTGGGAATCGAAGGGCGCTCCGCCTCCTTAACGACTTCCGGATCGAGCTCCTTGATCGAATCCAGAACGACGGCCGGCGCGAGGACGTCCGGCGGCGGCGGGAAGGCGCGATTGGGAATCGCAACGACGTGCATACCTGCGGCATGGGCGGAGCGAATCCCGTTGGCCGAGTCCTCGATCGCGACGACATGCTGCGGCTCGACGCCGAGCCGGTGCGAAGCCTCGAGATAGACGTCCGGCGTAGGCTTCCCGCGCGCGACCTCTTCGGAGGAGACCGTCACGCGGAAGTAAGACGCCAGCCCGGCGACCTCGAGCACGCGATCGATCAGTTCACGGTTCGACGACGACGCGACCCCGAGCGGCCAGCGGTCCGCCAGCCGCTTCACGGCCTCCACTGCTCCCGCGATCAACGGAAGGTCGTGCGAGTACCGGTCGAGCATGCGCCGCACGACCTCACGATTGATCTCTTCAGGCGGCTCCGGCAGGCCGACGACGTCGTGCATGTAGCGCGACCATTCGGTCGAGCTCATCCCCATCATGTCCGCCTGCGCCTGCTCGCTCCAGCGGCCGCCTCGTTCGCGCGCGAGTCCTTCTCGTACCTCGTCCCAGACCTGTTCGCTGTCAAGGATGACGCCGTCGAGATCGAAGACGACGGCCTCGATCACGCCGGGAGGAAGCCGCCGTCGCGGTACACGAGCCCCGGGCCCGTTCCGCCGAGCTCGGTTGACTCCACCTCGCCCACGAAGATCGTGTGGTCTCCCGCATCGTGCTCGGAGCTGGTGCGGCACTCGAGCCAGGCGAGCGCGTTCTTCACGAGGGGCCCCCGTTTCCCCTCGCGCACGTCGACTCCGTTCCACAGTGCGACCGGCGGAATCCCGCTCCGCGCGAAGTGCTGGGCGACATGCGCCTGCGTCCCCGAGAGCAAGCTCGCCGTCCAGGCGCCGGCTCGGCGAATCGGCTCGTGCGAAGACGAGTCCTTGCCGATCGAGATGCCGACCAACGCCGGTTCGAGCGAGAGCGACACGAGCGAGCCGACCGTCAACCCGAAGCGCTCAGCTTCGAACGCAGTCGTGACGACGGCGACCGGGGCAGGAAAGCGGCGCATCACCTCCCGTAGCTCTTCGCCGTTCATGAGGTCGATGATATGGGCGTGACTCGCCGGGACGTCATCGAGTTCGCGATCGGAGCGGTCCTCGTCGCCGTCGCAGCCACAGCGCACTTCGCTGACGCCACGCCCGTGCTGACCTTTTCGCTCGCTGCGCTCGCGATCGCCGCCCTAGCACGTCTCGTCGGTGACGCGACCGAGCAGCTCGGTAGTCGTGTGGGCTCATCCATCGCGAGCGTGATCCAGAGCGCGCTCGGGAACCTGCCGGAGCTCTTCATCGCGCTGTTCGCGATCCGAGAAGGATTGATCCGCGTCGTGCAGGCCGCGCTCGTCGGCTCGATCATCGCGAACAGCGTGCTGGTGCTCGGAATCGCATTCGTTGCCGGTGGACTCCGTCACGGGACGCAGAGGTTCGACTCTCCACGCGCACGGATGATCGCGACGCTGACGGCGATGGCGGCAGCGATCCTGTCGCTGCCGACACTCGCACATGCCTTTCATGCGCCGGCCGCCGCACACGAGAAGGCGCTCAGCCTCATCTGCGCAGGCGTGCTGCTCGTGCTCTTCTTCCTGACGCTGCCCTACTTCCTCATGGGTGGTGAGGGCGCAGCTGTGGAACCTGCGCGTTGGACCCTTCCCACGACGGTGGCCGTGCTTGCGTCAGCCGGGGTAGCCGCCGCCTTCGTGAGTGACTGGTTCGTGAGTGCGCTGCGTCCGGCGACGGAGACGCTCGGGATGAGCGAGGCCTTCGCGGGGTTGGTCGTCGTGGCGATCGCCGGCAACGCGGTGGAGAACGTCGTCGGCGTGCAGCTCGCCCTGCGGAACAGAGCGGAGTTTGCCGTCTCCGTGATCGTCAACTCTTCGCTCCAGATCGCGCTGTTCCTGACACCGGTCCTCGTCTTCGTGAGCCTCTTCTTTGCCACAACGCTCACGCTTGCTTTCCCGACCTTGCTCGCGATTGCGCTGCTGATGGCCGCAAGCATCGCCGCGCTCGTCGTCTACGACGGTGAGAGCACGTGGGAGGAGGGTGCGATTCTCGTCGGCTTGTACGTTGTGATCGCCGCGAGCTTCTGGTGGGGCGCCTGAGGAAAGACGAAGGGCGGTTCAGCCGAGGAGAAAGCCGACCACGACGGCTGCAAAGGCCGCCGCCCCCAGGCCGGCGATCTCGACGCGGTGGCGGGCGAGGAGGTAGCTCGTCCGTGATTCGGGGAGTGCGATACGCGGGAGAGACGCGAGTCCCAGCAGCGCGATCGCGAGCGCAAGCAGCGCGACGAGGAGCGGCTGAATTGCGCGGGCCGCCTTCGCGACCGTGGTCCCGAGCACCGCACCCGAGTGGGTGTTCGTGCCCTGAGCCGGGGCGGCGCTTGACGAGGGGTGACCGACGGAGAGGCTCGTGTTCGACGCGCCGGTCGACCGCGCCGCGGCCGAGGCCAGGCTGCGCACGGAGGTGCAGACGTTCGCGGCCCGAGCCGACGACAGCTCACTCGAGCTCGGCGTGCCGCCCTCGACGACGATGATCGTCACGCGCCGCAGGAGCCTGCCGGCCGGAGTGCGCACCGAGATCCGGTAGGTACCGGCCTCGAGCTGCGGGTGCGTTGCTCGTCCCGGATAGCGGACTCGATTGAGCCCGGCGTGCCCTTGCACGGAGAACTGCCCGGCGATCCGGCACGTCGGCGAGACCTGCTTGACGACCAAAACCACCCGCGCGTCGCGGGGAAGCACGAAAGTGAGCGTGGTGCCCCGTCGGCGCTTCGGCCCGGAGGTCGAAATCCACGTCCGTGACGAACGGAGGCTCTCGACCTGCAGGCCTTCGGGCCGGCCTCGACTCGACGAGCGGGAGCTCCCCGACGAGGATGGCGCGGTCGAGCTCCCGAGGATCGAGCCGACCGTCGAAGCAGCCGAGTCGACCGAAGAAGCGACGGTCGGCGCCGAGGGCGCCGAGCTGTTGCTCCCGGCACTCGGCGCAGGCACGGCCGGCGTAGGGACCTTCGGGGCCGCCGGCACCGTCACCTTGGGCACTGGAACCGGGACCGTGGGCACTGGAACCGGGACCGTGGGCACCGCAACGGAGACCGTCGGCATCGGAACCGGAACAGTGTCCGCCAGGGCGTGCCCTGCCACGAGGCCGGCTCCCAGCAAGACCGCCGTCGCTGCTACCGCCCGCATATCTGGATAACTCGCGACGGCCGGAATCGGTTGCGGCGTCTGCGCGGTAAGACACAATTCCCAAAGATGGCCGCCGTCGCCAAGAGGGACTACTACGAGGTGCTGGGCCTCCCGCGAAATGCGGACAGCGACGCGATCAAGCGCGCCTTCCACGGCCTGGCCCGGGAGTGGCATCCCGATGTCGCCGATGCCCCCGATGCCGAAGCCAGGTTCCGCGAATTGGCCGAGGCCTATGCGGTCCTCTCCAAGCGCGAGGCGCGGTTGCTCTACGACCGGTACGGCTACCGGGGCCGAGGCAACCAGGGCTTCGACGACGCACTCTGGGAAGCCCGCCCGCCCGCGGCGGCCCGGGGTGAGAACGTCCACGTCGAGATCGAGCTTCGGAACTTCGAGGCCGTGGAGGGAACCCGCCGGGTCGTCCAGTACGAAGCCGCCGTCCGCTGCAAGGCATGCATGGGGCGCGGCTCCCTCGGCCTGCCCGATCCGGAATGCGACGCCTGTGGGGGCTCCGGCCGGAAGCGCACGGTCTCGCACCTCGACGTTGCGAACCTGCTGCAGATCGAGCCGTGTCCTGCATGCGTCGGCCAGGCGTGTTCGCGCTGCGGGGGCGACGGCATCGTCCCGGCCGAGCGGCGAATCCGCCTGGTTGTTCCACCGGGCGTCGAGGATGGCGCGCAGCTCCGGGTCGGCGGCGACGGAAACGACGCCGGCGCGGGATCGATGCCGGGCGACCTGCTGGTGCGGGTCAACGTCTTGCCGCCACCGCGCGACCCGCGTGTTGTCCGTTACGCGGCGTTCGTGCTCCTGCTCGCGGCGGTGGCGACGCTCCTGCTGTACGTCGTCCGCTAGCTAAAATCCGTCGATGGAGAAAAAGCAGGAACAGCGTCTCGCGCTGAACGAGGCGCTCTTCAGGGATGTGAACGAGCGCATCCGTGAGATTTCGGACACCTTCGGTCAGAAGGACTCGACGTACGACTTCCTGTGCGAGTGCTCCGATCCGGAGTGTGCGGAGAGGGTCGTCCTGACTGCCGCCGAGTACGAGTTCGTGCGATCGGATCCAACCCGTTTCGTGGTCGCAAAAGGCCACGCGATGCCCGAGATCGAGTCAGTCGTCGACCAGGCGAACGATCACGTGGTTGTAGAGAAGGAAGGCGCAGCCGCGGACGTCGCGGTTCACCTGGACAAGTAACGCAGAAGGCCCGCCGTGGCGGGCCTTCCCGTCGATGGTGTGTGCGGCAGTTGCGGTCGGAAGGGGAAGATCGAAGCCTCTTCACGCGTCCTGCACCTAGCGGGTCCCTCGCGGGCGTGGCGAAGCATGGAGGTTGTTCTCCTCGAGATGACAAAAAGGCGCGATTCGGACAGCCGGGCGGCGGCATTGTTCCAGCGACACGCTCGACCAATGGCGCGTGTTGCTGCCGTGCTCCTCGTGGCAGCGCTGCCACTCGTTGGGCTCGTCTCGCTGCTGCTTCGCTCCGAGCTCGACCCTCACTTCGAGAACTATCGAGCGCATTTCGTGGTCTTCGGGATCGTGGGGGGCGTGGCGTTCATTCTCGGCTACACGGCGGGTGAAGCGGCCAAGCGGCGCGGCGATGCTCGCGTCTTCCTGCTCTCACTGGCGTTCATGGCGACCGGCGGCTTCCTGGGCCTCCACGCTCTGGGGACCCCCGGGATCCTCTTCTCGAACGAGCTCGCCGGTTTCCAGGTCGCCATTCCCGTTGGGCTACTGGTGAGCGCCGTCCTCGCCGGGGCGTCGGCCTTCGTCGACGTCCGTCCCGGGATCGGGGCGCAGTTGATTCGGCGCCGGGCGCTGCTGCGGGTAGCGGTGCTCGTCGCGATGGGAGTGTGGTTCGTCTGGACGGTCGCGCAGCTCCCGCCGCTGCACGGAGCAAGCAGCGAGGCGGCGAGGAACACGCTGGTCGCGGCGATCGCGATCATCGGGACACTTATCTACGCGGTCAGCGCTGCGCGCTACTGGATCATCTTCCGCCACAGTCGGAAACTGCTGCCGGCGGCGGTGATCGCGTGCTTTCTGCTCTTGTCCGAGGCGCTGATCGGCGTCGCGGTCACAGGCGAGCGCAAGTGGCACGCGAGCTGGTGGGAGTGGCACGGCCTCATCGTCGCGGCGTACCTGATCATCGGCTTTACGGCGCGCCGCGAATGGAGCGATGAACGCTTCCGGCATCTCTACTTGTCCACGACACGTGAGCGCCATCAGAACATCAGCGTTCTCTTCGGCGACCTCGTCGGGTTCACGAGCTTCTCCGCGTGCTCCACGCCGAGTGAGGTCGCGGCTGTGCTCAACTCGTACTGGGGCGCCGCTGCGCCGCTGATCACGCGTCAGTTCGGCGGCGAGGTGGAAAAGTTCATCGGCGACGGCATCGTGGCTCGCTTCAACAGCCGAGGCGACCAGCCGGACCACGCTCTGCGCGCCGCGCGTGCCGCTCTCGCGCTCCAGCGCAGGCTGGGCGAGCTGGCGGAACAACATCCAGGTTGGCCACGCATGCGAGTCGGCGTCAACAGCGGCGAAGTTGTCCTTCGAGAGATAGGAGGGGAAGGCCATGTTGCGTACCCCTCTGTCGGTGACACGGTCAACACTGGCGCACGTCTGGAGACTCTGGCTCCCGCGGGTGGCGTTCTCATCGGCGCGGAGACGTATGAGCAGTTGCCGGAGGGCGCAGTCGTCGAGGAGCGGTCCGGCTTGCGGATCAAGGGGAAGGACGACAGGGTCCACGCGTATCTCTTGCTTGCCCTTCCCTAGCCGAATTCGGTTCAGGTAGAGCGGCGGGGGTGGGATTTGAACCCACGGGAGCGCCCCCACGGGCTAGAGCATCGTGCTGCCGGGCGTTGAGGGCACTCCGCGGAAGAATGAAAACGGCCTTCTAGAGCGAAATGACTCCCTTCGAGGAATGACGCCGCCGTTGGGAGCGAGCACTGTCCGAATTCAATGAATCGCCTTGTGACATCGGGATCGCGGAGTTAGGCTCACACGCGTCGCTCGTGTTCGGACCCGCCCGGTCTCCAGTTCGTTTTCTCCTTGTCGCGGTAATCGCGTTTGCGATCGTGGGCGGCGTGACTGTGGTGACGTGGCTGGCGACCGATGCGTCGGGCGGGCTGTCCGCGCTCGCGCTCCTACTCACCGTGCTCGTGGCCCTCACGGCCGGACGAATATGGGGTCGAGCCGAACGCGACCGCACCCGCGCTGAGACCACACGCTTACGCGAGCAGCTCCGGCAGGCGGACGCGGAGTCTCGAGCCCTCACTGAAAACCTCCCGCTCTTGACGTGGCTGTCTGCACCAGGTGACCGGAGCTCCTGTGTGTACATCAGCCCGCTGGTGGACGCGATGCTCGGTTACTCGCCTGCAGAGTGGAGTGCGCAACCAGAGCTCTTCTCGCGACTTCTCCATCCAGACGACCGCGAGAAAGTGCTCGATGGACACAAGCGTGCGGACGCTGACGGCGGCCGGTTCCGTTGCGAGTACCGGCTCGTTGCTCGCGATGGGCGGGTCGTGTGGGTCCGTGAGGAGACCGCAACGGTCCGTGATGCCGTGGGAAAGGCGCTCTATGCCCAGACGTTTCTGGTGGACATCAGCGAGCGCAAGCGAGCCGATGACGAGCGAGAACAGCTGCGCGCCGCCGAGCGCGCTGCCGCCAACCTGCGAACCGTCCGCCAGCACCGGCTTGATTTCCTACGCGAGGCCGGTGACGTTCTCGGCGCCGCGATGGACACGCAGACATCCATCCAGCGCGTGGTCGAATTGGCGGTTCACGATCTCGCTGATTGGTGCGCCGTCGACGTTCTCGAGGCGAGCGGGGAACTGAGGCGGGTGGGAGTTGCGCGCGCGGAACCGCGCGGTGCGGTCCCTGCCCGGGAGCCGGACGGCTTCGTGCAAGCCGTGATCAAGTCTGGGCGCCACCTCGTGACCCCGGCGCTGGCCCACCGCGAGTCCCTGAACGAGGAGCTCGTCGAACCTGGACTCCCCGACGATGTCGTCTCGCTGATTTGCGTTCCCCTCACGAGTCGAGGGCGGCCGCTGGGTGCCCTCACGCTGGCTCATAGCGCAGACGGGACGGAGTACGGTGCGGACGAGCTTGCGCTGGCTGAGGATCTGGCAGCGCGGATAGGCATCGCGATCGATCGCGCGCGTCTCTACCTCGAGGTCGAGGAGCGTGCCGACGCCGCCCGCGTGCTCACATATGTCGCCGACGCCGTCCTCCTCCTCGATCGGGCCGACGTCGTGCGGCTCTGGAACCCTGCTGCCGAGAGCATCACGGGAATTGCCTCGGCCGCCGTCCTCGGGCGCCCTCCGGCAGAGGTAATACCCGGCTGGCGCGAGGCCGTCGATTCGATCCCCGTCTCGACCTCACCCGCTCCGGGTCACCCCGAAGTGATGATCCCGATCGAGATCGAGCAGGGAGAGCGGTGGATCGCGATCTCGGGCGTCGAGTTCTTCGGCGGGACGGTCTACGCCTTCCGCGACGTGACGGAGGGCCGCCAACTCGAGGAGTTGAAGGCCGACTTCATCGCCACCGCTTCCCATGAGCTGCGGACGCCGCTCGCCGCTGTATATGGAGCCGCGCAGACGCTTCTCCGTCACGATTTCGCGCTCGACGAGGCAGGCCGCGAGCGGTTCGTCTCGCTGATCGCGGAAGAATCAGAGCGGCTGGGGCGGATCGTGAACGAGATTCTGCTCGCGAACCAGCTCGACTCAGGACGGGTCGACCTGGGCTCGGAGCCATTCGACCCGGTCGAACTGGTCGAACGGGCCGTCGAGGCCGCGCGGGCGCACGCTCCGCCGGAGATCTCGATCGAACCGGTTGCTCCCGAGTCCGTGCCTTTCGTTGCGGCTGACCGCGACAAGGTTCGGCAAGTCATCGTGAACCTGATCGAGAATGCGATGAAGTACTCGCCTGACGGCGGCAGAATTGAGGTCGGACTACAGTCGGGACAGTCGTCCGAGGAAGAGACGGTGATCTTCTACGTGAAGGACGAAGGCATCGGCATCCCGTCCAACGAGCTGGCCCGAATCTTCGAGAAGTTCTATCGCCTTGACCCGCAGATGACGCGAGGCGTCGGCGGGACGGGGCTCGGCCTCTACATCTGCAGTGAGCTCGTCCACCGCATGGGGGGAACTATCTGGGTCGAATCGAGCGAGGGGCAGGGCTCAACCTTCCTGCTCGAGCTTCCAGTGGAATCGGGACCGTTCCCTGGCGCTCTGCCTGTCCACTCGCAGCCCTCCGGGGCCCGAACGTCTGGGTGAACGTCGAATGCCGAGCGGTCGACCAAGAGCGCGTCCAGAATCAGAAGCCTTCTGACTCGGTAGCGGCGGGGGTGGGATTTGAACCCACGGACCGCCTTGCGACGGTCAGCGGTTTTCAAGACCGCGGCATCCCTCGCTCTAACGGCTTGGTTGCGCGGATCGCGCCAGTTGCGCGCCAGCAACCGCGCCAGTTAGGTATCGGTCGAGCATCCCGGCCGCTTCGTCCTCGCTGCCCGGCATCAGGTGCCCGTAGCGGTCGAGCGTGACCGTGATCGAAGCGTGCCCCATGAACGTCGCGAGCGCCTTCGCGTTCACGCCGGCGGCGATCATCAGCGACGCATACGTGTGGCGCGCCTCATGCAGCCCGACCGGCTCGAGTCCTGCGTCGCGCCACGCGCGCTTCACGCGCTCGACGGTCCGCCAGTAGTCGAACGGGGCGTCTCCCCCGAAGACGAGCCCTGACGCGCGACGGATCGCGACGAGATACTGCTTCAGCACGGTCGGGATCGGTACCCGCCGTACCCCCGCCTTCGACTTCGGCGATACGAACTCGCGCGCCTTCGGATCGTAGGCGCGGTCGACGCGGATCACCCCGGCGGCGAAGTCGACGTCCCCCCAGCGGAGCGCCATCAGTTCGCCGCAGCGCAACCCCGCGTAGAACGCGGTCGCCCACAGCGCCCGATCGCGCACGTCGTCGAGCGCCGCGAGCAGCGCCTTCGCCTCCGCAGGCGACGCGATCCGGTCGCGCCGACCCTCGACCGCCGGCAGCGCCAGCCCGGCGGTCGGGTTCACCGACACAAGGTCGAGCGCGAGCGCGTGGCGGAACAGCACCCGCACCGGCATCAGCGCGTTCCGAACGGTGCTGGCGTCGAGGCCGTCGCCGACGAGCCGATTCGCGAGCGTCTGCAGGTGCGCGCGGCGAACGTCGCTTAGCTTCGCGGCGCCGATCTCGTCGAGCACGTGGTTTCGCATCGACTGCTCGTAGCCGCGCAGCGCCGACGGCTTGTAGGCATGTCCGTTTCGGTTCCGAACGGTGCCGCTCCGCGCGTCGGCGAGCCATGCGTCCCAGGCCTCCCGGACCGTCTGAGCGGACGGGGCGCGCAGCGTCTGCCGACGGACACCGACGAGCGCGTCCTGGCGCCACGCCTTCGCCTCGGCCACGTTCGTAAACGTCTTCCGCAGCTTCCGGTCCGACCGTTTGTCGAACACGAACGCTTCGAGCGTCGTGCAGCGGCAGCGGTCGCGGTCGCAGCCGCGCGAATGCCGAATCCTGATTCCCTGCGGTAGCGTCTTCGGTCGCATCGGGACCTCCATTCCTGCAGATCGAGCTTCTCAGGGGTGTGTGCGGAACCCCCAGCCAGTTCTTGGAGCCGTTCGTTCACTTCACGGAACAACGCCTCGTTCATACCGATACGGCGTTCGCGCTCCTCCACGCTGGCTCTCAGTTCAAAAATCCGACCGTGGGTCAAGCTCGGTCGCTACCTCCCCGGCACGACCCTCCTTCTCAAGCAGGAAATAGCGCCCGCGATCTTCGAGAAGGGATGCTCACACAATTAGAAACCCCTCTATCCGCCTCATGGCGGCGGGAATCGAACCCGCGCAACGTTCCCGCCGTCAAGGGCGCGCTCAGGGTCGGCTGGAACCTCCCGGGGCAGCAGTCGATGCAAGCCCGCTCAGCGTGGGCGTGGGGTCGAGTGTGTCTTCGCTCGGGTTCATGATCTTCGGTGCTAAACAGATGCGCTCGAGCACGACTGCCTCCTTGACGATCACGTCCAGGAGGGCGAGATGTTCGTCGATCGGGAGGTCAGTCCTGGCCCTCAGCGTGGCGGCCGCGCCCACGATGACCTGCAGCGGATTGGCCATCCGATGCCGGACAAGTTGAGTGTAGTGGAACAGGGCGCGCTGATATTCCTCACTGTCACTCGTAGCTTCCGCGAGCTTCGTGGCCGCCACGACCAGCTGCTCGTCGGCGAAGCTCATCAGACGCTCCGCGTCCTCAGTTCGGTGTTCTGCCGTGGCTGTCTGCTTCGCAGCAGCGATCAAGTGTTCCTTTGCCGCTTGCATGTGAACGTTGGCTTCTGCCAACCGAAGTTCTGCGGCTACCGCGCGCTCGTCGGCCGCGCGCATCCGCTCCTCAACGTGGCGAGCCTGACTGGCAGCATCGGCCTGCCGCACATCAGCGAGAAGCTGACGGGCATCCGCATCCACCTCACGCGCATCGGCTTCAACCGCACGCGCATCCGCCACGACCTCGCGCAGATCGGCGTTCACCTTGCGTTTGTCCGCGGTCACCTCGCGGGCGTCGGCATCCGCCTCACGTGCGTCGGCAATGACTGCACGCTCATCGGCGTCCGCCTCGCGAGCATCGGCTCTGACGCCCCGCACCTCGGCGGGAGGCACGCGCTCCCGTTCGCCGCCCCTCTTCTGATCTCCACTATCCATCAGCCCGGCACGGCCTCTTCGACGTGACTCTGGCGGGCAGCACCATCTTCTGCTGGGTTAGAGACTGTCGAAACGATGCCAGCCGCTAAGTCGTGAAGTTTCACCCGCCGACTACGAGCTTGACCGCGCATCTTCAGGAAAGCCTCGTCCGGGCTGATCGCCTCCCGCTCGGCAAGGATTCCCTTCGCCTGCTCAATCACGACACGCGAGTCCAACGCGGTCTGGAGCTGGATCGTGCGCTCGAGCAGAAAAGCGGCCGCATCATTCGGCTTGTTGAGCAGGGCCGCGAGCAGGGTGTAACTCCGTTCACCGAAACCGATCTGACAGGCATCGAGCCCGCCATCGCTCAGCCAGACTCCAACTGCGTCGAACAACCCAACCAGCTTCGTGGCGGTCTCACTATCCAGCCTAAGTTCGACTTCAGTCGAAGGGCTGCCTCCGTTAAGCGTGGCCGAAAACTCTCCGTCGAGTGCGGCGATCAGGCGTTGTGCGTGCGCCGTGCTCGGGGTGCGAACCCTGATGACGTCCATTCTGTGTTTCCTTCCGTCGGTACTGCCTTCCGCGTATAAGCGGGAGCGATCGACGGGAGCAAGGTCTAGGGCTCGCCGGACGCAACTACCTAAGAACGGCCAAGAGCCACAGTACCCGCTTTTGCCATGTTTGGAGCCTTCGGAGATTCAAATGTCGCCAGCGCGAGGGAAGCTGGAGGCGGGGTCTCGGCCTTCCAGCCTCCTCCCTCCTGCGTTCTTGGATCTGCGCTCAAACGAGCGAAAGCGAGTTGCGTGCTCGGCCGTAACCGATTTCGCCTGAACCCCGTTAGATAGCGACCCGAACAACTGGCCCCGGACCTAGGCCGCATACGAAGGGAAGGGACTGGTTATGGCTACTGATGCTCTACGGAGCACGCGCAACTCACCGCGCTCGGGCGTTATCGCACGCCTAACGACCGAAACGAAGCACGCGCTCAAGACGACGGAGTTTTGGGCGATGGTCGGGATCGTCGCGGGCATCCTCGTCGCCTCGGCGCTTGTCGGCCAGGGTGACGGCAACGGCAACGCCGATGTTGACGCATTCCCCGCCTCGCGCGCATGGCTCTACATCGCGATCGTCGGTGCCGGCTACATGGTTAGCCGCGGCCTGGCGAAGGCTGGCAGCCGCGAGCCGTACTGGGCAGATGAGAACGACTTGCCCGGCGGCGACAAGCACTAACGCCATAGGCGAGCGGCCTTCCTGTACGCAGGAAGGCCGCTCGCTTCCGGCCGTTCATGGAGGCGGCGGGAATTGAACCCGCGAAACGTTCCGCACGCAGGACGGTTGTAGGATTCAGCCCCGGATCGCGGGCTCCAACCCTGCGATCCCAGCGTCCACCCACCCGATTCCGTGGAGGTCACGCCATGAGTAGACGACTTCGACGCTCCCTTGTTGTGACGACCCTGCTGGCCCTCTTGCTTGGGGTATCCGGCACCGCGGCGTTGACCGGCCTCGCGGCCAATCCGCCGAACACCAAGGTCTCCGGTATCGACGTCGACGCGACGACGATCCCACAGCTCCAGAAGTTGATGAATTCGCGCCGGATGAACTCCGTCGTGCTGACGAACTTCTACCTCCGGCGCATTCGCCAGCTCAACCCGACGCTCCACGCGGTGATCACGGTCAGCCCGACGGCCCTCGCCGACGCACGAGCGGCCGACAAGGCCCGCCGAAACGGCGACCATCGTCCGCTGCTCGGGATTCCGATCATCGTCAAGGACAACATCGACACCACCGGCATGCCGACGACAGCCGGCTCCTGGGCACTTGCCGGGAGCACGCCCGGCGACGCGTTCATCGCGCAGAAGCTGAAGGCCGCCGGCGCGATCATCATCGGCAAGGCCAACCTGTCCGAATGGGCCAACTTCCGATCCGCCCCGTCCTCGAGCGGCTGGAGCGGCGTCGGTGGCCAGACGAACATGCCCTACGTCCTCGATCGCAACCCGTGCGGCTCGAGCTCGGGCTCCGGCGTCGTCGCGGCTGCTGATCTCGCGGTCGCAGCCGTAGGCACGGAGACGGACGGCTCGATCGTCTGCCCGTCCGGCGCCAACGGCGACGTCGGAATCAAGCCGACACTCGGGCTGTGGAGCCGCGCAGGCGTCGTCCCGATCAGCGCCAACCAGGACACCGCAGGCCCGATTGCCCGCAACGTGACCGACGCCGCGGTGCTCCTCGGCGCAGCGACCGGCGTCGACCCGAACGACAACGCGACCGCCGCTCAGACCGGCCACGCCTTCACCGACTACACCCAGTTCCTCAACGATCACGCCCTCCAGGGCAAGCGGATCGGCGTCTGGCGCGCCGGCACCTACGACCCGGTGTTGGTGGGTCCGGTCGTCGAGCCGATCCTCGACCACACGATCGCCGCGCTCAAGGCCCGAGGTGCGACCGTGATCGACCCGACCGACATCGACCTGTCGGCGACCGTCAACGAGGGTCCAGCGCTCTCGTGCGAGTTCAAGACCGACATCGCGACTTACCTTCAGAACTACGTTCACGGTACGAACCCGGTGACACACCAGCCGTACCCGCGAACGCTCGCCGACCTGATCGCCTTCGATGCAGCCCATCCGAACCTCGAGGGACCGTGGAACGATGCGGTCTTCGAGGGTGCCGACGCGACGAACGGCCGTGACGCCGCTTGCGCTGCCCTCCGCGCGGCGACGACGCCGCCCGTTCAGGCGGCAATCGACCAGCTCATGGCCGCGAATCACCTCGACGCGATCATCGCGCTCACCAACGGCCCGGCATGGCCCACGAACGACAACCCAAAAGAGGGCGACCTCAACGGGCACTTCGAGTACTTCGTGGGCTCGTCGACTGCGGCTGCGGTGTCGGGCTACGCGGACATCACGGTGCCCGCCGGCTATGACGCGGGTCTGCCGCTCGGGATCACCTTCATCGGCGGTCGCTGGGCGGAACCGAAGCTGATCGGCCTCGTCTACGACTACGAGCAGGCGACGCATGTTCGTGTTCCGCCGCAGTTCATCCCGACGATCGGCGACGCGCTGTTCCCCGGCGTCCCAAACCCGCCGGCTCAGATGCGGGCGCAGCGGCAGCAGGCGACCCAGGCTCAGCGCGATCTCGTCGTGCGCTTGCGCTAGCGGAATATTGCGGAAAGGCGAGCTTGAGTGAGGCGCGGCCGAAACGGCCGCGCCTCACTTTTGAGGATTAGTGGACTGGTTTGAACGCGTGCTTCAGGCCGTAGTGCGCGACCTTGAGTCCGAGATGGACGCCTGCCTCGCTGGAGCGGCGGTAGTGGATGCGGCCCCAGAGTCTCGCGTTTATGACTTCCTCGTTGGTGATTCCGTGTTCTTTGACGTCACCGATGCCAACCAGCACCCGGATGGCACCGGGGACTCCTTGCTCTTCGAGGCCACGTTGCCCGGTTCGCAAACATTCTGTATCAACGGAATCGCGGGGCACGCGCTTACGAGCGGCAACTTCATCGTGAAGGCGAGCGAGCTTCTCCCGTAAGACTTCACTTCTCAGGAACACAATCCGCAGAGAGGGGCCGCGCAGACGGCCCCTCTCCCTTTTGAGCGAAACCCGCCCCGTGATTTGCGCGCGTTGCGCTGATTAGCGCAGCGAGCTGAATGCGGCCCGCACCTCGTCGGAGAAGAGCTCCGGCTCCTCCCAGGCGGCGAAGTGGCCGCCCCTGTCGGGCTCGTTGAAGTAGGCGAGGCCGGGGAAAACCACCTCGACCCAGCTGCGTGGGGCAGGGAAGACCTCGCCGGGGAAGTTCGTGAAGCCGACCGGAACCGCGACCGGCGGCGGAGCCTGGCCGGCCGCACCGGCTGCGGCCTGGGCGCGTCCGAATTCCCAGTACCACCGGGCGGCCGAGGCGCCGGTGCCCGTCAGCCAGTACAGCGTGATGTCGTCGACGATGTTGTCCCGGGTGAGGTTGCCCACGGGCTCGCCGTCGACGAAGGCGCGGGAGATCTTGTAGTAGCTGTCCGTGTCGTGGTCGATCATCCAAGCCGCCAGCCCGACGGGCGAATCCAGGAGCGAGTAGCCGATCGTCTGCGGCCGGGTGGACTGCTCGAGGACGATGGCGAAGCCGTCCGTCAAGAACGTGGTGAGCGCGTCGTGCGCCGCACGTTCCTGCTCGGACTGCGCCGGCAGTTGATCCTTGAGAGCGACCGCCGCGGTGAGCACGTTGAGGTGGATGCCGAGCAGCCCCTCGGGCGCTTGGCGGCCCATCGCGTCGGCGACGTAGGCGCCCACGTCGCCCCCCTGGGCGACGTAGCGCGTGTACCCGAGGCGGTTCATGAGCTCCGTCCACGCGCGCGCGATGCGGTCGGCGTCCCAGCCGAGCTCGGTCGGCTCGCCCGACAAGCCGTAGCCGGGGATGGACGGCAGCACCAGGTGGAATGCGTCCTCGGGGGTGCCGCCGTGAGCGGTCGGGGCGGTCAGCGGGCCGATCGTCTCGAGCAGCTCGATCACCGAGCCGGGCCAGCCGTGCGTCATGATCAGCGGCAACGCGTCCTCGTGCTCGGAGCGCACGTGGATGAAGTGGATCTCCACCCCGTCGATCTCGGTCGCGAACTGCGGCAGGGCGTTCAGCCTCGCCTCCAACCGCCGGAAGTCGTACTCCTTCTCCCAGTACTGCGCGAGCGCCCGCATCGTCGCCAGCTGCACACCCTGCGAGCGGTCTGACACGAGTTCCTTGCTCGGCCAGCGCGTCGCCGCGATCCGGGCGCGCAGGTCGTCGAAAGCCTCGTCCGGAAATTCGGATTGGAAAGGACGTATGTCGATGCCGGTCTGGACAGTGGTGCTCATGAAGTCCTCCAGTCTTCAGCGGGCGGCTTGGGTGAACCTCCTTTCTCGTTGCGGGACTTCACCGACACTACTCCTGGCTTTACGCCCGCAGAATGGGTGTTCAGAGCAAGAATCCGCTGTATGCGAACTTCTCGCTACAGGGCCTAGCCAAGGGCCTGTTCATCCTCTGTGGCCGCTCGTGCAGCCAGCCCTCCGCGAAGGCCAGGCGATGCCTCCGAGGTCCCGCCTCCAGTCGCGGCAGTCAGCCTCCAGCACGCTTCGTCAGCCTTGTTGGCGCGGGAGAGGCTTTCCAGGGTCTCGAGGGGTCACTGGCGCAAGCGCTTGGTGCCGGTACGCTCGCGCGATGGCGAGGTTACGAGGGAGGGGGCGAGGAATCCTGTTGGCCGTGGGATTAACGGCGATCGCGTTGGCCGCTGCGGCCGACGCCACATCGCAGCCCAGCAGTGTCACGCCGGCGCAGCGTTCAGCCCTGCTCGCGCAGTTCACTCCGGTTTTATATTTCCATGCAGAGGAGGAATGGATACCGCTGACGGTGGAGCGGTTCCTCAGCCTCGCCCGTGTCGAGCGACAGACAGTGCCTGGCTCTTGGACGCGGACGACTTCAGGAATCCCGACGAGCTCGGTCGGCTGCACACTCACGCCCTGCTACCGCTTCAACCTTCCCTGCTCGTTGAAGTCGGGTGACGGCTGCTACGAGCGCACCGCGCCAAGTCTGGGCAGCTGGAAGGGCGGGTACATCTATGGCCGCGTCCTAGACGTCCCTGTGGGGACGGCTTCGCCTGCTGGTATCAGCGTCCAGGCGCGCTACCTGGTGCGCTACTGGTTGTTCTACGCCTTCGACGACTGGCGTTCGCGCACGGAGCGACTGTGGCAGGCCCATGAGGCGGATTGGGAAACCGTGTCCGTCGCTCTCGACAAGGGTCTCCAGCCGATCTTCGCGGCGTACAGCCAGCACTGCTCGGGGACCGTGCGACCGTGGGCAAAGGTGCATCGAAAGGGAACACATCCCGTCGATTACGTCGCACTTGGCTCACACGCGAACTACTTCGACAGGACGTCGTCGCCAACCCAGTTTCTGCGTTGCGTCTACAAGAACGTAAGCAGCGCTGAGCGCACGAAAGCGCGGCGTATCGTCAACGCGGTCCAGAGCGGCATCACCGATCGGACCGGAACCGGACATGCACTTGGGCTTCCGGGCGAGCAGCAGCCGTCGCTTCACCTCGTCGAGCTGGTAAGTCCTCTACCGAATTGGGCTCGGTTTCCGGGTAGGTGGAGCGAAGGCGAGCTCCTCTGGGCCGGCCGAACGCCTACACGCTTGACGCGAGTACGTTCGGGACTTGGCCCAGCAACACCAACGTGGAACACGACCGCCGTTCCAACGCTCTGGCACACCGAGTCCAGCTAACGCGGCAGAAACCGAACTCAGCGTCAGCTCTCGCGAGGGGTTGTGCCTCGCTCGTGGAGTTGTGACCACCGCCCTTACCATTCCCTCGACCACCGCCGCTGACCACCGTTCTCGTCGGGCGGCGACCAATAGATGCCGCGAGCCGGATCATCAACCTCAACGACGGGACGACCTGAGTCCCCAATCGCGGACTGACGAACGGTGCCGCGCCTGCGGCCCGCCGTAGCGCGGTTGCATTTTCTGTGCTCCGGGCCCGTATAGACCGAACGGTCGAAATCCGCGTGTCCCAGGTCCCACGGCGAACCCGGAACGATCAGACGACCGCACCGGGCGCACGCGACATCCCCGAAGGCGACTCGCGACTCCCACAGCCGGCGCAGACGCTTGTGATTCGCTCCGTACCCCCTCGCAACAGTCTTCCTCTCTGCCATCAGAGCTCAACCCTCAACGACGGGGAGAAACGCGGCGACTGTGCGGGAGTCGCGGTCCGATTCGTGCGCAGAACACCCCCCGCCAGCGTCTCGGCAGCCGCTCGAGTTCACCCAGCAGCAAGGGGCAGTGCTCGATACGGCGGAGTCGCCCACGGCTGCCGAATCACCGCCTTCTCCCTCGCGTAACGGGAGCGGCGGGGGATCGCACGGATGCCATAGCCGCGGAGCTCCTGCTCGACCAATGAGAGTTCGTAGCTTGCGTAGATGTGCGCCGACGTGAGAAGCGCGGCTCGCAGTCGAAGCAGCAGCTCGATTCGATGTTCAACGTCCAGGCGTACTCCGTCGGGTTCTCGGCCGCACATCAGGCACGTGCCCCGCATCTCGCTGAGGCGGCCCGCACACGAGCCGCAGGCGAGATCAGCGTTCACGCCGCCTCCCTCGAGCCCGACTCGGTTCGCCCGCTCATCGCACCGCCTGCAGGGCCGAGGCGTACGACGCCGTCTGGTGCCTCGGTCAGCTGCTCCGCAAGCGAACAAACGCGGTCCCATTTGCGTCGGAGGATCTCGGCGGCTGCCTCGGCCGCCGCCGGCAGCTCGCGATCCTGCCAGCGGTACGCGGCGACCTGGGCGCCAGGATCGTCGCTGCTTCCATGGAGTTCCACGACGTGCGCGTGGAAATCAGCCATCGTTGCCCAGCGATTCGTGCGCGGTGAACACTCAAGCGCGACCACGCAGTGAGCGGGAAACGAAGCGAGGTCGCTGCCGGTGTCGATGTACTCGGCCACCCGGCCGGCAAGCAGGACGACCAGCTCGCGACGCAGGCGAGGCAACGTCGGAACCGTGACCGGATCGTCAAAGGAACAAAAGCCAGAATCGTCATCGTTTAACTCGATTGTCGTCGGACGGAAACCCACTTCTTCGGCGACTACGGCGTGGCCAGCTTCGTGGAGAGCCGTTCTCTCGTTCACTACCTCCTGAATCGGCTACGCGCGACAAGGTCGCGGCGGTGCGCTAGAACGTCTCGGTGGCCGCTCCCTCGACATCGGTGTCGACGCCGCTACCGCCGCGAGCAGGGAAGATCCGCTGGGAGCTGCTCTCCGTTCAATCGACGGCGATCCTCAGACAGGTGGTCGCCCCGATCCACCTGGACGGCTGCAAGGCGACCGAGGTGGCGACGCGGTTCGGCAACGTAGACCTACACCGCGACGCGCCACTACTTCGGGTGGTACGCATGGAACGTCCTAGAGCTAGACGCCCGCGACATTTGCGCTCCACTTCGGACACCGCGACGGCGGCGAGCTTGTGCGCAAGCTCTACGGGCATCCGGACGCGGCGCTCGCCCGCGACCGGGTCCGCGAGGCGTTCCGGCAGGCACCCGCCGCGCCCGTCCCGCTCGTCGTTCGGTGAGACGAGTCGAATGGGCCAGTGTGCGGGCAGGTCACTCGACGCTCTCTGGCAGACTCCCGTGAATCAGCGACCGGGACATGCATGACGCGGGCGCGGCGGCCGAGGCGATCGCCGTCGAGGCCTACCTCTACGTGTTCCCGCTGGTCGTGATGGACGTCACCCGTCGACAGATGACCAACAGCGAAGGCGGAGAGCGCCCCGGCTTCGGCCCAATGAACACGTTCAGCCATATGCGCACCGTCCCACCCGTAGAGTTCAAGGCGGTGCCGTGGCCGAACTCGGACACGTTGTACTCGCTCGCCTGGCTCGACCTCGCGGCAGAGCCGGTGGTCGTTTCCGCACCGGATACCGACGGCCGTTACTACCTACTGCCGGTACAGGACATGTGGACGGACGTCTTCGCCGTCCCTGGCAAGCGCACCACCGGCACCGGGGCCGGTCAATTCGCCATCGCGCCTCCAGGCTGGCAGGGCGAGCTGCCGGAGGGGGTGAGGCGGATCGACGCTCCCACGCGGGTTGTCTGGGTCATGGGTCGCATTCAGACCAACGGGCCCGAGGATTACCCGGCGGTAAATCAGGTGCAGGACGGCTTGGCGGTCACGCCGCTTTCGCAGTGGGGACAGGAGCCGCAGCGGATTGCCGTGGCGATCGATCCGAGCATCGATATGACGACTCCGCCCGTCGAGCAGGTCAGCCGCATGCCCGCCGCCGACTACTTCGCCCACGCGGCCGAATTGATGAAGATCAACCCTCCGCACTTGACTGACTGGTCGATGCTGGCGCGGATTCAGCGCCTCGGCCTCAAGCCGGGCAAGACCTTCGACATCCAGGCGGTCGACCCGGAGGTCCAGGAGGCGCTCGAGCAAGCCCCCGCCGCCGGGCAGCAGGCGATGCGCGAGAAGATTGCGAAGCTGTCTCCGCAGGTCAACGGCTGGCAGATGCCCACCGAAACGATGGGCGTCTACGGCAACTACTACCTCAAGCGAGCGGCGCTGGCGATGATCGGGTTAGGTAGCAATCCACCAGAAGACGCGGTCTACCCGCTGACCTTCGTTGATGCCGACGGGCACGTACTCAACGGCGAGAACGACTATGTGCTCCGCTTCGAGAGCCATGGGCTACCGCCCGTCGATGCTTTCTGGTCGCTCACGGCCTACGACACGGACGGCTTCCAGGTCGCCAACCCGCTCGACCGCCGCGCCCTCGGCGACCGTGACCCGCTGCGCTACGAGGTCGACGGGGCGCTTGAGCTGTTCATCCAGAACGAAAGCCCAGGGCCTGAGCGGGAGGCCAACTGGTTGCCCGCCCCACGGGAGCCGTTGGCGCTCTTCCTGCGCCTATACGAACCGAAGGCGGAGGTGCTCGACGGGCGCTGGCGTCCGCCCGCGGTCCGACGGGTGAGGTGACCGTCGATCGCGGCGGGATCACGCAGCGCTGGCACGCGCCGGTCACGCGCTTGCCCAACCGCATAGGCACTTGGTGCGAGTACAGCGATCAACACCAGCGTCGTGATCGCCAGTTTCATCCTGTTCCTCCTTCTGCCGCCGTGGCGGCGTCGTAGTTGTCGAGGAGCCAGCTTTCGATGACCTCGCCGGAGGTCACGCCATACACGTCGAAATTCGGGGGTGAATTTCCCGAGGTTACCGAGGCGGCCACCCACCCGATCACGCCGCGCCGCTGCTCGAGCGGCCCTGTCAAACAGCGGATCAGCCGGATACTCGCCGGCGACTAGCCCCCGTCCGACGACCTCATCACACTCCCCCGGTTCACAACAACCGGACGGGAGGACGAACGGATGGCGGACGAGGACAAGGCGGGCGTCTACACGGTCGAAAGGTTCGCCGCGATCGGCGGCTGGGCCACGGTGTGGGGGAACAGCCCCGAGGAGGCGGCGGCGGCGATGTGGGCGAAGATCGACCGGGGCGAGCGGCTCGAACAGGAGGGTGAGCCGGACGGAGAGATCGTTCTCGTCGTCCGGGCCGTTGCTGGGTGGGACAGGCCGATCGGCGACGACCTCGCAGACGCGATCAGCGCGAGCCGCTGAGAGTGAAGCGTCCGCCTACCGACTTCGAGCTCCTGAAGGAGATCTACACGCGGTACCGCGACCAATTCGCGAGCTTTGTCGAAGGCGCACCCGGGAGTCGCGCGGCGAAGATCTACGTGCCCCTCGATCTCCACGCGATCGCGAACCACTTCGACGTCGACGACGACAGCATCTTCGGGCGGCTCTACTACCACCTCGACCGCAAGTACGGCGAACCAGACGATCAGAAGTTTGGGCCTCAGAAGTCGTTCTTCACACCCGTCGCGGGTCCCGACCAGAACTGCGTCAACTTTCCACTCCTCGAGGCGGTATTCGCCAGCCTCTGGCAGCAACGACGCCGCGATTTGCTGGCGCTCTTCACCGCTGTCCTCTCGCTCGGGATCGCGCTGGCTGCCTTACTGGTGTCGATCCTGACTGCGTAGCGACGGTACACGGGCAGCGTTTGACTCCCCGGCAGGGATGGTGACAGTCCCACCCATCTCCCGTGCGGCCATTTCTGCGGCCTGAACGTGACGGCGATTGATAGCGCGTTGAAAGCGGCCGTGTGCTGTCCCCTGGCTCGTCATCGTTTCCGATGCCCCTCACCGACTATCGGGAGGTCGACCGGAGCATCGCGCTCGCCCGCTTGTGATCCCTTCTGGATGGCGGGAGAATCCAGTCTGTGGACAAACGTCCGCTCCGTGTTGGCTTGGTCTTCTTGTCCGCTGCGCTGGCGCTCGCCGCAATGCTGTTGACCGGCTGCGGCGGCAGTGACGACCGAGCGAAGGTCGAGGCCAGTCTGCGGCACTACGTTGCAGGTCTATCTCCGAACCTGCCCCAGCCCTTCCCGACCGGAGCGGGCCCGCCGCGGGTGCAGGACAAGAGCTGCAAGGATCGGCACGTCACGATTAAAAGGGGCCAAGTTCACACTTTTCACAACGCGACCGTGATATTCCCGGAGGCGCTCGCGCTGTGGTCCTGCGTCGTCATAGTCAGGAACAGCCTCACGCTGCCAGTGGACGTCGCTGTGAAGCGCTCCGAAGTCGTCGCGGTATTCCCAGGGGCGTCCCCGGATGGGCCTAGACAACCACCAGCAACCGTCTACGAGGGAGGCCCGTAGCAGCCACGGCCTCGGGCGGCAGGAGCCCGAGCGGCCCCTACTGCACTCTCTCCTCGGTGAGAGTTGCCGTCAGCCAGGTGAACGGCTCGGGCTCCATCAAGGTAGACGCGACTCAGGCTCGACTTCTTGCGTCTTGCGGTCGCAGTTAACTCACCGGCACTTCTCACTGCAGGAGCTAGAGCGGAACGGGTGGCGAAGGCGCACTACCCCCGCGAAGGGAAGTAGTACGCCGATCTGCCGTCTGCCGTCGCGTTGACGGTACGGCCATCGGCACGGAGCCTCGTCCGCCGCCGGCGATCGCCACGTCGGGTTGTCGCACGGCGCTTCGCGAACGATGCGCGCCAGTTGCGCGCCAAAACGAGCGGATTTAGGCGGTCTTGAACGGATGACGGCGGCCGCCTCGGTCATGGGCGAACACGCCGGAAATGCTGAGTTTTAGCGGCGGGGGTGGGATTTGAACCCACGGACCGCCTTGCGACGGTCAGCGGTTTTCAAGACCGCCCCGTTCGACCGCTCCGGCACCCCGCCGTAGGGACAGCGTACTTCGGCTCGACTCAGGCCCGCGTGCGCTCGGCGCCGAGCTTTCGCGGGGCGCCGAGCTCGTGCAGCGCCTCCGGGACGGAGACGCTGCCGTCTTCCTCCTGGAAGTTCTCCATGATCGCCAGCATCGCGCGGCCCGTGACCGCGGTTCCGTTCAGCGTGTGCACCGGCTCGAGCTGCTTCTCGTTTCGCCGATGGCGGATCTCGAGACGGCGCGCCTGATAGTCCGTCGTGTTGGACGTGGAAGTGATCTCCCGGTAGCGCTCCTGCGACGGGAACCACGCTTCGATGTCGTACTTCTTCGCGGCGGACGCGCCGAGGTCGCCCGCTGCGACGTTGACGACGCGGTAGGGCAGCTCGAGCTCCTGGACGAGCTCCTCCTCGATCTCGAGCAGCCGTTCGTGTTCTTCGCGCGACCATTCAGGCCGTGTGAAGACGAACATCTCGACCTTGTCGAATTGGTGCACGCGGAACATGCCGCGCGTGTCCTTCCCGGCCGCTCCCGCCTCGCGGCGGAAGCAGGTCGAATAGCCCGCGTAGCGCAGCGGGAGATCGTCGGCGTCGAGGATCTCGCCGCCGTGCATCGCCGCGAGCGGGACCTCGCTCGTCCCGACGAGAAAGAGCTCGTCACGCTCGACCGCGTAGATGTTGACCTCCTCCGTCGGGAAAAACCCGGTTCCGTACATCGCCTCTTCACGCACCAGCACGGGTGGCAGCACCGGCGTGAAGCCGCGGCTTCCGAGCCGGTCGAGCGAGAACCGGTAGAGCGCGAGCTCGAGCAACGCAACATCGCCGAGGCGAAACGCGAAGCGTGAGCCGGAGACCTTTGCAGCACGTTCGAGATCGATCCCGCCGGCCGCCAGCTCGAGATGGTCGCGGACGGGAAAGTCGAAGGACGGCGGATCGCCCCAGCGGCGGATCTCGACCGCGTCCTCGTCCGTGGAGCCGTCCGGCGTGGCTTCGTCGGGCGGATTCGGCACTCGGTTGAGCAGCTCCTTGCGGCGAGCCTCGGCGGCGGCGAGCTGCTGCTCGAGCGACTGGAGCTCCTCTTTGATCCGCTCGAGCTCCTCCAGCTGCTCAGGCGTCGGCTTGCCCTTTACCTTGCGCGCCGCGCGCAGCTCCTCGACCCGCGGCTGAATTTCGCGGACTGCTTGATCCGCGGCCAGCAGCTCGTCGAAGACCTCGGCGGCTCCCTTCCGGGCGAGTGCGAGCCGGAAGCCCTCTGGATCGTTTCGCGCTGCGCGGAGATCGATCATGGCCGGGAGTCTAGGTAGGCCTCGAGCACCTGAGCCACTCCTTCTTCTTCGACGGACGGGCAGATGAAGTCCGCGATCTCCTTCACGCGTGCGTCGGCGTTCTCGACGGCCACGCCGTAACCCGCCCAGTCGACGAGCTCGATGTCGTTCTCGCCGTCGCCGAACGCGACCGTCCGTTCACGACTGAACCCGAGCTGCTTTGCGAGAAAGTCGAGCCCGGCAGCCTTCGTTACCTCGGGCGCGGCGAACTCGAGGAAGTACGGCAGCGACTTGGAGATGTAGAGGCGGCCCGCGAAGCGTTCGAGCATCCGCTGCTTCAGCTCGTCCAGCACCTCGGGGTCGTCGATGACGACCAGCTTCGTCGGCGGCCGGTCGAGCCACTCGAGCAGGTTGCCCACCTCGTGCAGCTCGAGGTGCTGGAAGTCGGCGTAGCGCCTTGCTTCCGGCGTCACCTCCGTGACGTACAGCTCGTCGTCGACGTAGCAGTTTGGCGAGAAGCCCTCGTCGTTCAGGGCGGCGATCGTCTCGCGCGCGAGCTCGAGCGGAATCGGCACGTGCCGTAGCCAGTGTCCGCCGACCGGATCTGCGACGACCGCACCCTGGTAGCAGACGACCGGACCCGTGATGCCCGCCTCGAGTGCATAGCGGCGGGCCGACTGGAACATGCGGCCGGTGACGAGGACGACGTTGATGCCCGCCTCGAGCGTGCGCTCGATCGCCGCGCGCGTGCGCGGGCGTAGGACCGCGTCCTCCGCGATCAACGTGCGGTCGAGGTCGCAGGCGACCGCGTCGATCTCGTGCGGGAAGTCCTGCGGGAGGTTCAGCCCTGCGGCTTCGTCAGGAAGTCGACGAGGGCCGTGAGGTCGGCCGGGGGCAGAGATGCGTACGACTTCGGCATGACGCCCTTTGGGTAGCCGCTCTGGATGTACTTGTCGGGGTTGACGATCGACTCGTGGACGAATTGCGCCTCCGGCTGTTTCGCCGTCTTCGCATACTCGGCAAGCTTGTCGAGATCGGGGCCGATCGTTCCCTCCGCGTCAGGGCCGGCGGCCTTGAACGTGTGGCAGGAGCCGCAGCCCTGAGCGATGAAGATCGCCTTCCCGGGCGCAGCCGCCTGGACGGTGCCGACGACGGTCTCGGGCAACGGCTTGACGACGCCTGTTTTGCCGCAACCCGCAAGGGCCAGCACGGCCAGCGCGAAGGCGGCGGTCATGGCTCCGCGGCGCATCGGGCGCGAGTCTACTGACTCCCAACGGACGAGAGCCAAGCAGCCGAGCGCGCCGAGACCGATGACGTCGACGGGCGTGTCGTTGACGAGCAACGAGACGACCAGCCCGGCGAGCATCGCGTCCACCGTTGCGCGGCGCCGCCCGATCGTGCCCAACAACACGAGCACTGCGAGGCAGCTGAGGAAGATGAGGACGCGGTACCAGTGGTCGGTCGCGGACGCCCACGACAGATGGAGGCGATGGCCCAGGTCACCGAGCAGCGAGTCAGGGCCGGTCCCGACGGCACGAGTCACGTGGGACGAACCTCCGAGCGCGGCGTCGAGACCGACGAAGGCGAGCGTGACGACCACGACCGCAACCGCCACAACGGCCAGCCGCCGCGGTGTGAGCGCTAGTTCGCGCAGGCGAAGGCCGAGCACCCCGAGCGCGGCGGCGAAGACGACGACGCCGCCGCCGTCGGCGCCGGCCTTGCTCCATCCGATCGCGACGAGCGCTAGCGCCGCGAGTGGAATGAGCCAGCGAGTGCCGGCGATCGCTCCGGCAACGAGGACGGGCGGCAGGAGCAACGTCTCAACCTGGTTGCCGATCCCGTAGAAGCGTCCGCCGCCGTCCGGCCGCGCACCGAGCACCGCGAGTGAGTTCAACTCGGGATCGACTGCGAGCACCACGGTCAGCGCTCCGAGAAAGCCGGCGACGACGAGTGGCACGAAACGCCGGCGAAGCGACCCGGCGACCGCGAGGCCCGTAGTCAGCACGGCCATCAAGACGAGAACGACCGTCAGTCGCGTCGCTCCGGCCCACGACAGCAGCAGCGATGCGCTCACCGCCGCGGCGCCGGCGAGGACGGCCGCACGTGGTGCGACCGCGACGAGCAAAAGCATCGTGAACACCACGACGACGGTCACCCACCCGCGGTCGTGGTGCACGCGGGTCAGGCGCTGGTCGAGCTCGCGCAGATCCTGCTGCACGTCGGCGTCCGGTTCCGAGTCGATCGGCGGCGAGCGCCCTGCTTCCAGTGCGACCAGCGTGGGCGCGATGTCCGCGACCGACACCAGGCCACGGATCAGAGTCGAGTCGGACGTGAGAATGCCGTGGTAGCCCGCGCCGGCGATCGCCACCAGGTAGCGCCTGGTGTTCGAATGCGTGCCCGAAGGAGGCAGCGTCACGTAGGCCGCCGGCTCGACCGGGTTGTCCGGGACGCCGAAGACGACGTCGGCAAGGATCTTGCCGCTCGGTCGGCCCCCGAGCGCGGCGTTCTCGACCTTGCCTCGCCGGAGCGAGGCGATCGCGCCGGCACGGCTCACCGTCCCGCCGGCGCCGGGCACGTAGAGGCCGAGTGCGGGCCGCGCGCCGCTGATCGGGCTCCCAGGCTCGATGACATAGATCGTCGGGCGAGCCTGCGCCGTCGCGGCGGCGCCTAGGAACCCCGCAGCCACGATCCCCGCGGCTACGATTCGTCTCACCAACCTCGCCTCCAAGGAGAGCGATTCTCGATGAAACGCAAGTCTTACGGTCGCGACGCCGGTCTGACCCTCCGAATACTCCTCACGGGCTCATTGCTCGGACTGCTGTACGTCGTCTTCGCGGTCGTCCTCTTCCAGGTCCTGAGCGTCGGTCTCGTCCCGATGATCCTGATCGTCGTAGGCATCGCCTTCTTCCAGTACTTCACGTCCGACAAGCTCGCGCTGAAGGCATCAGGCGCGAAGATCGTCGAACGCGACGAGGCGCCCGAGCTCCACGACATGATCGAGCGCCTGTGCGCGCTGGCCGACCTGCCGAAGCCAAGGGTCGCGATCATCGACACCGACGTCCCGAATGCTTTCGCGACCGGCCGGAGCCCGAAGCATGCGGCTGTGGCCGTCACGCGCGGTCTCTGGCAGCGCCTCGAGCCGAGGGAGGTCGAGGGCGTGCTCGCCCACGAGCTCTCTCACGTCGCGAACCGCGACGTTCTGATCATGACCCTGGCGAGCTTCTTCGCCATGCTCGCCGGCATCCTCACCCGGTTCGGGCTCTACTCCGGGATGTTCGGCGGCGGCCGCGGCCGTGACAACAACCAGGTCCCCGTGTGGCTGATCGTCCTGGTCGTCTCTGTGGTGACGTACTTCCTCAGCCAGATCCTGATCCTGGCCATCTCGCGCTACCGCGAGTTCGCAGCCGACCGCGGCTCGGCTCTCATCACCGGCGCGCCCGAGCATCTAATGAGCGCGCTGCAGAAGATCTCGAGCGAGATGTTCCGGATCCCGCAGCGTGACCTGCGCGAGGTCGAGAGCATGAATGCGTTCTTCATCATTCCGGCGAGCGTGAAGGGCTCGGTCAAGGGGCTCTTCCTCACGCACCCGCCGCTCGAGAAGCGCCTGGCCGCCCTCGCGGAGATCGCGCGGGAAATGGGCCGACCGGTCGCCTGACCCCCGCGTGGGGCTTCGAGACGCGCTCTTCGGGAAGCAGAAGCTCGCCGGTCCGGCGCGTGAGCGCCTTTTTGCCCTGACCACCGCTGCGGTCACGCTCGACACCGAGCTTGGACTGCGCCCTGCAGGCGCGGGAGGGGTCGTCTTCAAGCCGCTCTCGTCCGGCGACTTCGTGCGCGCCGAGAACGACCTGCAGCAGCTGCTCGATGGGGTAGCGGCAGAGTCCGGCTCGAAGCTCGAGCGCCGCGAGGACGCATTCGGCTACACGTGGATCATCGTCCGGGACTCGGACCTGGAAGACCAGGTAACCGGGGTTCACGCGGTCGCGCAGGGGCTGGAGGAAGCGGGCTTCGGAGGCCAGCTCCTCGCGGCGGTGTTCAAGTTCGAGGGCGGCAAGGAGCCCGTGTACTGGGTCTACGGCTACAAGCGGGGTGCCTTCTGGCCGTTCGTTCCCGCCGGCGAGGGCAAGGAGCGCGACAACGCCGAGGAGCTGGAGCTCAAGGCCAAGCTGGAGAAGGAGCTGCCGATCGAACCAGATCTGTCCCGCTGGTTCGGGGTCTTCGATGCGCCCCTCTAGGCCATTCTCCCCGCAATTTGCGCCATTTGCGTCACGGTGACATACTTGTGACACCATCTTCGCCTTGACTTGACATCACACTGATGTCATAGTGCCGTCCATGGACGTGGCGGCCTATGTCGAGGCTCTTCAACAAGATCTGGCCAACGTCGCCGGGATCGGCGACGAAGCGGTTGCTGAAGCCGCACGCCGGATCGCGACAGCTCTCGAGTCATCCCTCCGACTCAGGCTGATGGATGCCCTCGGCGAGGCCGCCGCGGAGCTCACGAACCAGCTTCCCGACGGACACGTGGAAGTGCGCGTGTCGGCCGGGGAGCCCGAGCTCGTCTACGTCCCCGATCCCGGCGCGCCTCCGCCTTCCGGGCTCGAAGACCTCACCGCGCGGATCACGCTGCGACTCCCCGAGACGCTCAAGACGATCGTCGACGGGGCAGCCCAGGAGGCCGGAGTTTCGGCGAACACCTGGCTGCTGCAGCAGATCACCCGCAGTGCGGACCCCAAGCGGCGCAACACTCCCGGTGGGCGCCGCATGACTGGCTACGGCCAAAGCTGAAAGGAGCGACGATGCACGTTCTTCCTCTCCCATTCGGACTGGCGCTGGCGCTGATGCCGCGCCGCGAAGCGAAGAAGCTCCGCGACGACGAGCCGGTGCGCGTCTCCTATGAGAAGACGATCCACGCACGCGACGCGATTCGCGGCGACATCCAGCACTTCAACGCGGGCCGCTACATCCTCTGATGCGGACCGAGACCTATTCCACGCCGGGGCCCCTGCTGCTCAACCTCGAGATCCCCGCGGGCGAGATCGAGATCGATACGTCGAACACGGACGAAACGCACATCGAGCTGGAGGCAGTCTCGAACAACGACGCGGTTCGCGACCTTGTCGACAACTCCCGCATCGAGCTGGTCAGGCGCGGAGACGGGCACGAGGTCATCGTCGAGGCGAAGTCGCGACAGGGGATCTTCATCTCGCTCAGCCGGGGTCCTGACATTCGCTTCGGCGGGCCGGACGTTCGCCTGCGCATCACCTGTCCAAAGGGTGCAGACCTCGACGTTCGCACCAAGTCCGCCGACCTTCGGGCGCGCGGGGAGTACGGCGGCGTCGAGATCAAGACGGCCTCCGGCGATCTGCAGCTCGACGAAGCACGCGGAGCGGTTCGCATCAAGACGGCGAGCGGCGACGTGCATCTCGACCAGGCGCAGACGTCGCTTGAAGTTCAGAGCGTGTCCGGCGACCTTCATGTGGGCTCGGTCGGCGGCGATCTGCGGGCACAGCTCGTCTCGGGCGACGTGCACGTGCGCGACGCCAGGGCGTCGATCGGCGCCAATACGGTGTCCGGGGACCAGAACTTCGAAGCGGTTCTGAAGGGTCGGATCGAGCTGAAGGCGATCTCCGGCGACGTCACTGTCGGCATCCGCAGCGGCGCCCGGGTCTTCGTCGACGCGAACACGGTTAGCGGGTCGACGAGCTCGGAGCTCGACCTTGGAGACGCGCCTGCACAGGAGCCCGCTCCTGACAGCCCGCTCGTCGAGGTCTTCGCGAAGACCGTGTCGGGTGACGTCCGCATCGAGCGGGCGCCCGCACTGGTGGAGGCCACCGAACAGTCGTGACTCTCCGGCCAGAAAGGGGTCTCTGGCAACACTCGGATTTTCTGAAGCTCTGGTCGGCGGAGACCGTCAGTCAGTTCGGGACGCAGTTCAGCGCGCTCGCGCTGCCGCTCACGGCGGTGATCGTGCTGGACGCCTCGGTTTTCGAGATTGCGGCCCTGAACGTCGTCGAGTTTCTCCCGTTCGTCCTCGTCAGCCTGCCGGCCGGAGTGTGGGTCGATCGTTTGCCGCGGCGTCCGATTCTCGTCCTCGGGGATCTTGCGCGCGCGGCGCTCCTGATCTCGATCCCGATCGCGTACGCATTCGATGTGCTGACGATCTGGCAGCTCTTCGCGGTGGGCTTCCTCGTCGGGATCGCGACCGTCTTCTTCGACGTCGCCTACCAGTCGTATCTGCCCGCGCTCGTCGACCGGCACCAGCTTGTCGAGGGGAACTCGAAGCTGGAGATCAGCCGCTCGAGCGCGCAGCTCGGCGGTCCGGGTCTTGCCGGCCTCATCGTCGACCTGTTGAGCGCGCCCGTTGCGATCGTCTTCGACGCCGTCAGCTTCCTCGGCTCGGCGCTCTTCATCTTCCGGATCCGCAAGGCCGAGCCGCCGCCGAAGCATGAAGCAGGAGTGTCGACGCGCATGCGCGACGAGATCGCCGAGGGTCTCCGCTACGTCTTCCACCACCCGTACCTGAAGAGCATCGCCGCGTGCACTGCGTCGTTCAACTTCTTCGGGAGCCTGTGGTTCGCGGTGCTGCTGGTCTACGCGGTGCGAGTGCTCGACCTGCGTCCAGGCGTCATCGGGCTCACGTTCAGCCTTGCCAACCTCGGCGCGCTCCTGGCGGCGTTCACCGCGGGTCGCATCTCCACGCGGCTCGGCGTCGGGAGGACGATCATCACGGCGTCAGTGCTTGGCGGCCCAATGTCGCTGATCGCCGCGTTTGCTCCGCACGGAAACGCCGCGCTCCTCGTCCTGGCTCCGGCCTTGCTGATCGGCAGCTTCACGAACGTGCTCTACAACGTGACGCAGGTCAGTCTGCGCCAGACGATCACGCCCGGCCGAATCCAGGGCCGCATGAACTCCGTCATGCGGTTCATCGTCTGGGGAACGATCCCGCTCGGTGCTCTGCTCGGCGGAGCGCTCGGTACCTGGGTCGGCTTGAAAGAGACGCTGATCATCGGTGGAATCGGCTGCTGCCTCCCGTTCCTGCCGGTGCTGTTCTCGCCGGTGCGCTCGATCCGCGAGATGCCTGAGCCCGTGGAGGACGACGACGTTCTCCTCGATCCACTGCTGGCCGACGCGACCGCGCTCACGCTCGAGCAGACGAAGACCTGATGCGCCAGCTGTTGCGGATCAGGGACGCGCGCGTCTTTCTCTTCGGTTGGTCGGTGTCCGTGTTCGGCGACTGGGCGATCTTCATCGCGCTCGGCGTGTGGATAAAGGACCTGACGGACAGCAACTCGGCTGCGGGCCTCGTGTTCTTCGCGCTAGCGCTGCCGTCACTGCTCTCGCCGCTCGCGGGGTTGTTGGTCGACCGGCTGTCGCGACGGAAGGTGATGATCGCGACCTACTCCGTCGAGTCGGTCATGGTTCTGTCGCTTCTGTTCGTCCACGACCGCGGGGATGCCTGGATCATCTATGCGGTTGCTGCGTTCTACGGCGCCGCCGGCACGCTCGCCGCCGCGGCTCGGTCGGCCTTCATGACGGTGATCCTGCCGCGTGATCTGCTCGGCGAGGCGAACGGTTTGTTCCAGACCGTCCGCGAAGGGCTGCGCCTGATCGCGCCCCTGGTCGGCGCCGCGATCTACGCATCGGTCGGCGGCGGCGCGGTCGCGGTCCTCGACTCGCTCAGTTTCGTCGCGGTCGTGATCTCACTGCTGCTGTTGAAGGTCGACGAGCCCCGCTTCGCCAGAGAAGAACACCACTTCATCGAGGAGCTCCTGGCCGGAGCGCGACACATCGCCCGCACACTGCCCCTTCGTCAGATCGTCGTCGCGACGGGGCTTTGCCTGCTCTTCGTCGGCTTTTCGGAGACAGTGATCTTCGCCGTTATCGACCAGGGCCTGGATCGCTCGACGTCGTTCTTCGGGGTGTTGAGCTCTTTGCAAGGGGTCGGCGCAATCGCCGGTGGAGTGACTGCTGCGCGGGTCCTGCGCCGCGTGGGCGACGTCAAGCTCGTCGGGTTCGGCATGGGGCTCTTCGCAGTCGGCGAGCTCAGCTTCGTCTCCTCGAGCCTGCCATTGGTGCTAGTCGGAATCGCGGTGGCGGGAGCCGGCATCGCGTGGTTCATCGTCGGCTTCGCCACCGCGATCCAGCTGCGCTCGCCAGCGAGGCTGCAGGGTCGCGTCGCGGGCGCCGCGGAAACCCTGATCGGCACGCCACAGACGGTCTCGATCGCAGTAGGCGCTGCCCTCGTGACCGTCATTGACTACCGGCTGCTCACCGCATCCTCCTGCCTTGTGACCGCAGGCACCGGCATTTACCTACTCAGCCGGCGTGCAGTAAGACCGGCCGACGTGGCCGACGAGCCGGCGCTTGCGGCTTAGGTTTCGAGCTCCTTCTTCTCGCTGCCCGAGCCGACCTCGGCCTTGAGCTGCTCTAGCTCCTTGTCGACCTGCTGCTGTGATGCAAGCTGTGAGAGCTCACGGTCGAGCTGGGTCTTGTCCGAGCCCAGCTCCTGGAGGTCGCCCGCCGTCACGAGCTCGTCGATCGCCGAGGCGCGTGCCTGCATCTGCTCCGTCTTGTCCTTCGCGCGCTGAATTGCGAGACCGGTGTTGTCCATGTCGCGGCCGATGCCCGTCGCGGCCTCGCCGATCCGGACCTGCGCTTCTGCTGCGGAGTACTGCGCCTTGATGACTTCCTTCTGCGAGCGGAACGACTCGACCTTTGCCTCGAGCTGCTTCTGGCTGTCGACGAGCTTCTGCTGCTGGTCTGCGAGCTGCTTCACCTGCGTGTCGAGATCCTGGAGCTGCTGCTGGATCGCCGACTTCCGCTCGAGCGCCTGCCGCGCGAGGTCCTCGCGGCCGGCGGCTAGAGCCTGGCGGGCCTGCGTGTCGAGCTTGACGACGTTCTGCTCGAGTTGCTGCGTCTGGAGCTCGAGGCGTTTCTTCGCGGTGACGACGTCCGCGACGCCCCGCTTGACGTTCTGCAGCGAGGTGAGCTGCTTCTCGTAGGAGTAGTCGAGCGTCTCGTTCGGGTTCTCAGCTCGGTTGAGCAAAGCATTGAACTTCGCCCTGATGATCTCTCCGGCTCGGGACAGCAGACCCATCTTCAATTCCTCCTCGTCGCAGGTGTGCCGGTAGCGTACCGCCGTGCTCGTCGAACGGAGCCTCCATCCCAAGTACCTCTCGAACGCCTACCTCGTGGCGGACGAAGAGGGCGGGGCCGCCTTCTACGTGGATTCCGGCGCTCCGCTGGAGCCGCTGAAGGCCGCGGCCGAGAAGTGGGAGGTGGAGCCGCAGGCCGTGCTCCGCACCCATTCGCACGCGGACCACGTCGAGCACGAGGGCGAGCTCGGCCTCCCGGTCAAGACCGACGCGGTGGAGATCGGGGGCTTGCAGGTCGAGGCATTGTCGACTCCGGGCCACTCGGACGACATGGTCGCCTTCGTCGTCAACGGCGAAGCGGTCTTCACCGGAGACACGCTCTTCAAGGACTCCGTCGGCGGCGGGAACTTCGAACAGGTACGCCAGTCGGTGATGAACGTCCTGATGAGCCTGCCGCGGCAGACACGCGTCCTACCCGGGCACACCGACGAGACGACGATCGGACGGGAGTGGGAGGAGAACCCGTTCATCCGAGTCTGGCGGGGGGCGGAGCCGGAAGGAACGGAGCGAGTCCGCGTCGCCGGCGAAGACGCAACGCTGATCGTCTGGTCGCCGGACTACGACGGCGGCGGCAAAGCGTGGGTTCGCTTCGACGACGGCCGAGACGCGATCGTCGGCGGCTCGCGCGTCGAGCGCCTCTAGTGCGCTAACGCAGAGTCGCTCTCGGGCTCGACGAGGCCCTGTTCGAACGCGTAGCGCGCCGCCTCGGTGCGGTTCGTGACGCCGAGCTTCCGATAGATGTTGGTCAGGTGGAACTTGACGGTCTGCTCGGCGACCCAGAGCTCCTTGGAGATCGCCTCGTTCGAAAGACCACGCGCGACCGCACGGACGATCCCGAGCTCGCGCTCGGTCAGCCCGGCATCCTTTGCGGCTCGCTCGCCCGGGTCCTCGGTGATGCCTGCAGTGGTGAAGACGTTTCCCTCG
>Ga0307289_10000017_pt1 | contig 56779 bp, 57 predicted proteins | sample ER_DNA_143_FD_194483 | JGI IMG/M metagenome (GOLD analysis project Ga0307289, IMG submission 194483) | Bulk soil microbial communities from the East River watershed near Crested Butte, Colorado, United States - ER_DNA_143 | ecosystem: Environmental > Terrestrial > Soil > Floodplain | place...
GCTTCGGCGCCCTTGTCGACGAGCTGCAGATCCGCTGTCCCGAGTGGAGCACGGCGACCGAGCCGGACGAGGCGGTGGCGGCGGCCGAGCGAATCGGCTACCCGGTCCTGGTGCGCCCCTCATACGTGCTCGGTGGACGGGCGATGCGCGTCTGCTACGGGCCCGAGGAAGTCCGGGCGGCGATGGCCGGCGCTCAGGGCCGCGTCCTGCTGGATCGTTTCGTCGAGCAAGCGCTCGAGCTCGACGTCGACGCCCTCTGCGACGGTGAGGACACCTACGTCGCCGCGGTGATGCAGCACGTCGAGGAGGCAGGGATCCACTCGGGTGATTCGGCCTGTGTCCTTCCGGCCCCGGCGCTGAGCCCGCTCGAACGCACCTATGTGGAGGAAGTCGTGCGCGAGCTCGGCGCCGCGCTCGGCGTTGTCGGGCTGCTAAACGTGCAACTGGCGATCGCCGACGGCGAGCTCTACGTGCTCGAGGTGAACCCACGTGCCTCGCGAACGGTTCCGTTTGCGAGCAAGGCGAGTGGGATCAACCTCGTCGAGGCCGCCTGCCGGCTCGCCGCCGGAGCCGACCTGGGCGAGCTGGATCTGCCGGCCGATCCGACGCCGGCACAGGTCAGCGTCAAGGCGGCGGTGCTTCCGTTCGCACGCTTCCCGGGAGCGGACCCCGTTCTCGGCCCGGAGATGCGTGCCACCGGTGAGGTGATGGCGACTGCGGCCGACTTCCCGACGGCGTTCGCCAAGGCCGAGCGCGCGGCCGGCCGGGGGCTGCCGACCGAGGGAACGGCCTTCATCTCGGTCTGCGACGGCCACAAGGAGTCGATCGTGCCGGTCGCCCACGCGCTCGTCGGGTTGGGCTTCGACCTCGTCGCGACCGCCGGCACCGCTCACGTCCTGGCGGCGGCCGGCCTTGCGGTCGAATACGTGCGGAAGGTGACCGAGGCTGGCGAAGGGCCGACGGTCGTCGATCTCGTCCGGCGCGGGCGCTGCGATCTCGTGATCAACACACCGCAGGGATCCGGGGCGCGCACGGACGGCTACCTGATCCGCGAGGCGGCGCTCGTTGCCCGCGTCCCCTGCATCACGACCATCTCCGGCGCAGCCGCGGCGGTCGAGGCGATCGCGCATGCCCAGCCCGAGATCTCGGTCTCCCTCCAGGAGCGAATCGATGAGGCGCGAGCGAGTTAAGCTCGCCGGCGCCGAGCAGGTCGGCCCCTACACGCTGCTGCGCATCGGGCGTGGGGCGCTCGACCCAGGCGTTCCGGGCCAGTTCTTCATGCTCGAAGCGCCTGGCCGCCCGCTGCCGCGGCCGATGAGCGTCTGCCTCGCTCCCCCGGGGGAGCTCGCTTTCCTGATCGACCCGATCGGACCAGGGACTCGGGCTCTCTGCGGGCTCGAGCCCGGTGATGAAATCGAGCTCCTCGGCCCGCTGGGCAACGGCTTCCGGCTCGACGTCGGGCGGCCGCTGCTCGTCGGGGGCGGCATCGGCATCGCACCGCTCCCGTTCCTCTCTGAGGCGCTCGGCGGACCGCCGGCGGTGCTGGGGTTCCGCAGTGACTGGCATGCCGAGGCGGCCTCACTCGTGCCGAACGCCGAGGTGGTGATCGAGCCGACCTACGTGACCGAGGCGATGCAGTCCGGTCATGAGGTCCTGGCCTGCGGCCCGGAGCCGATGCTCACGGCGGTCGCGCGGGTGGAGCCCGGCGCCCAGCTCGCCTGGGAGGCACCGATGGCCTGTGGCTACGGCGCTTGCTACGGCTGCGCGGTGGAGATCGGCGGTGAGCTGAAGCGCCTCTGCGTCGCGGGACCGGTGCTCGAGGCAGAGGCGGTGGCCGCATGAAGATTTTGAACGCCTCGGGTTGCCTCGATGCCCTGACCGCGCCGGAGGTGGCACGGGCGCTGGACGTGTTCGTCACCAAGACGGTGACGCCGCTGCCGCGCGAGGGCAACGGCCCGCCCCGAATCAGCGAGGTCGAGCACGGGATGCTGAACTCGATCGGCCTCGCGAACCCGGGCATCGACGCGTTCCTCGCCGAGACGCTGCCGCGACTCGGCGAGCTCGGCGTTCCCATCTGGGTCTCGGTCGGGGGCTTCGCCGTGTCGGACTACGCGGACCTGTGCGACCGGCTCGACGACCGACCGGAGGTTGCCGCGATCGAGCTGAACGTCTCCTGCCCGAACGTCGACGACGTTCCAGCCGGCGTGGGAGAGATCGTTGCGGCCGCGCACGCCGCGACGCGCAAACCGCTCTACACCAAGCTTTCGCCCGCGACCGCGGACATCGCGCAGGTGGCCCTGGCCGCCCAGAGGGCAGGCACGAATGGGCTCTCGCTGGTGAACACGATCCTGGGCCTCGCCCTCGACGAGCGGACGCTCAAGCCTCGCCTCTCGCGCGCTGCCGGGGGACTCTCGGGCCCGACACTGAAGCCGATCGCGCTGGCGGCGGTCTACGCCTGCTACGCAGCGACGGGCCTGCCGATCGTGGGAATGGGAGGAATCCAGTCCGGCCACGACGCGCTGGAGTTCCTGGCCGCCGGCGCGGCGAGCGTCGCGCTGGGCACGGTCTTGTTCTCCGACCCCGCCGCTCCAGGCCGCGTCAGAGCCGAGCTTGCAAATGAGATTGCGGCCCGGGGCGTTGACGGTGCTGACAACGCGATCGGGCTCGCGCACGCGGAGCCGACGGCGGTTTCGGAAGCGACGGCCCGCGCCGCCGCGATGTCTGGCTAGTAAACATCCTGCAAATCAGCCTGTTTCTTGGTGGTTGACGGCCTCGCCCCACTTGTTAGTATGCGGCGTCCGTGCCAGCGCTCAAGACTCAGGCCCAGGCACCCCTCCGCTCGCTGGATCAGCGCATGGAAGCGCTTAAGCGGGCGAATGACATACGCGTCCGCCGGGCGCAGCTCAAAAAGGACCTCAAAACCGGCTCTGCCAACATCGACGACATCCTGCGGAATCCGCCGGAGTACGTCTCGACGGCGAAGGTCTTCGACATCCTCATGGCCGTGCCGAAGTTCGGCCGCGTCAAGGCGGCCAGGTTCCTGAACCAGTGCCGGATCAGCCAGTCGAAGACCGTTGGAGGGCTGTCTGAGCGCCAGCGCGCCGAGCTCATCGGGCTCTTCAACAGGTAAGCGCCCGCCGGTCTTCGTCATCACCGGGACCTCCGGTGAGGGAAAGAGCACTCTCGCGCGCATGCTGCTGGAGCGCGTGCCCGAGCTCGAGCTGGCGATCTCGGCGACGACACGCGAGCGGCGGCCGGGTGAAGAGAACGGCCGCGAGTACTACTTCTGGTCAGACGAGGACTTCGACCAGAAGCTCGGCGAGGACGCCTTTCTCGAACACGTGCGGCTGCCGTGGGGCGAGCATCGGCGCTCCGGGACACTCTGGTCCGAGATCGAGCGGATCACCGGCGATGGGCGTCCGGTGCTGCTCGAGCTCGAGACAGGTGGGGCGCTTGCCGTCCGCGAGCGGATTCCCGGCAGTGTGACCATCTTCATCACCGCGCCCGATCGCGACGCGCTCGAGCAGCGGCTTCGCGCGCGCGGCACCGAAAGCGAGGGTGAGATCGAGGAGCGGATTGCGCAGGCGCTGGAGCAGAGCAAGCTCGCCGACGAGTTCGCCTACACCGTAGTCAACGACGACCTGGTCAGGGCTATCGACGAGCTCGAGGGCATCGTCCGAAGGGAAATTGTGGCTGCAGGTACCATGACCGGCCCATGATCCATCCCCGCATCGACGAACTGCTCGACAACGTGGACTCGCGCTACGCGCTGGTGATCGTCGCCGCCAAGCGCGCGCGGCAGATCAACAACTACCACCACCAGCTCGGCGAGGGCACCTTCGACCAGTTCTTGCCCCCGCTGATCGAGTCGCGCTCGAAGAACTACTTGACCATGGCCCTCGAGGAAATCTCCGAGGGCAAGATCAAGTACGCCTACAAGAAGTAGCGCCGAGGGAGCCGAAGCTCCCCCGCGCTTTTTCGAGCCTTCTACTTGACGCTGAAGAAGCCGTGCATGAGGCCCTCGTGGGCCGAGCAGTAGTACTTCCACTTGCCCTTCTTGAGGGTGACGGCCACAGTCTTCTTGCCGGTCGCGGGCACGGTCGTCAGGTGCTTTTCGAACTTCCCGCCCTTCTCTTGCTCGAGCGTGAAGTCGTGGATCGATGACTTGTCCGTGATCGCGAAGCTGTACTTGCCGGCCTTGAGCGACGCGAACTTCTTGCCGCCCTTGGTCAGCTTGATCGTGAAGCCGGAACCGACCGTGCCGCTCAGCTTCGTCGCCGATCCCTGACTCTGCGCTCCGCCTGCCACGAGGAGGGCGGTTGCGCCGGCGGCAATCGCCACCAGGGTTCGTCGGGACATGGCTTCCTTCCCTTCAGTCGAGGTTGCCGGCAACGCTACGCCTATCTGAATCGGTCGGCTAGCTGAAGTTCTTGCTGCGTGCGGGCACAATGTGCGCATGGCCCGCGTTGTCCTGGGAGTCACCGGCGGAATTGCCGCCTACAAGGCCGCAGAGCTGGCGCGGCTGTTCGTCAAGGCCGGCCACGAGCTGACGCCGGTCCTGACACCGGAGGCCGAGACCTTTGTCACCGCGAAGACCTTCGAGGCCTTGGCGCGGCGCGAGGCGCCAAGGGAGCTCTACCCGCATCTGGCGCGCGCCGACCTCCTCGTGATCGCGCCGCTTTCGGCCAACACGCTCGCGAAGCTTTCCCACGGGCTCGCAGACAACGTGCTCACCCAGACGGCTCTCGCCTTCGACGGCCCCGTGGTCGCCGCGCCGGCAATGAATCCGCGCATGTGGGCGCATCGCGCCACGCGGGAGAACGTCGCGAAGCTAAGGGAGCGCGGCGTCGTTCTGGTCGGCCCCGAAGAGGGAGAGCTGGCCGAGGGCGAGTGGGGGATAGGCCGCTTGAGCGAGCCCGAGGAGATCTTCGCCCGGGCTGAGAGCATCCTTGCGCGCCGCGACCAGCTCGCCGGCAAGCGAGTCCTGGTCAGCGCGGGGGGCACGCGTGAGCCGTTCGACGCCGTCCGTTTTCTCGGCAACCGCTCCTCGGGTCGAATGGGCGTCTCGCTGGCCGAGGAGGCGAGGCTCCGGGGGGCCGAGGTGACCTTGGTCGCCTCCAATCTGACCGTTCCGCCGCCCGGGAAGGTCGAGGTTGTCGCGGCCCCGACCGCGGCGGCGCTCGAGCGCGAAGTGCTCGAGCGCGCAGACGCGGACGTCGTTCTGATGGCCGCCGCCGTCGCCGATTACCGTCCGGCTTCGCCGAGCGAGGAGAAGCGGCCGAAGAGTGGCGAGCCCTGGACCGTCGAGCTCGAGCCGACCGCCGATGTGCTCCGGCAACTCGGCGAACGGCGGCGCGAGGGCCAACTGCTCGTCGGCTTCGCCGCCGACCGCGGCGAGCACGGGCTCGCCAGGGCCCGCGAGAAACTGGCACGAAAAGGGTCCGACCTGATCGTCTTCAACGACGTCTCAAGAGATGACATCGGCTTCGACGCAACCGAGAACGAGGTCGTCCTGATCTCGAAGACCGGCGAGCGGCGAATCCAAAAGGCCCCCAAGGAGCGAATCGCGAGTGAGATCCTCGACGAGATCGTGAAGCTGGTGCCCGCCACGTGATGGACGACCCGCTCGCCACCCAGGCGACCCAGGTCCGCGCGGACCAGTCGATCGCGCGCATCGTGGACAACCTGGCCGAGGTGGTGCACGCGCCCGAGGCGACATTGCGCCTGACCGTTCTTTGCCTGCTCGCGGAGGGCCATCTGATCATCGAGGACCTGCCGGGCGTGGGGAAGACGACACTTGCGAAGGCGCTTGCGCGGTCGATCGACTGCTCCTTCTCGCGCCTGCAATTCACGCCGGACCTGCTCCCGTCGGACATCACCGGGGTCAATGTCTTCAACCAGCGCTCGAACGAGTTCGAATTTCGGCCGGGCCCCGTCTTCGCGAACCTGCTTCTGGTCGACGAGATCAACCGCGCGTCGCCGAAGACACAGGCGGCGCTGCTCGAGTGCATGCAGGAGGACCAGGTCACTGTCGACGGCCACTCCTACGAGCTCGTCCGGCCGTTCATGGTGATCGCGACCCAGAACCCGGTCGAGTACGAGGGGACGTACCCGCTGCCCGAAGCGCAGCTCGACCGCTTCACGATGCGGCTCGCGATCGGGTACCCGCCGCTCGCCGACGAGGCGCGCATGCTGACCGAGCAGACGGTGGATCCGCCGCTGGAGACGCTGCAGGCTGTCGCTACGGGCGGCGACGTGCTGGAGCTGATGGAGCGGGCCCGGGCCGTGTTCGTCGAGGAGAGCCTCAACCGCTACGTCGTCGCGCTTCTGCGCCAGACCCGGCAGGACGAGCGGCTCTACGTCGGCGCGAGCCCCCGCGCGGGCATCGCGCTGCTGCGGGTCGCGAAGACCCTGGCCCTCGCGGCGGGCCGCGACTTCGTCGAGCCCGACGACGTCAAGGCGGTCGCCGAGCCCGTGCTCGCGCATCGTTTGATGCTGGCGCCCGAGGCACGGGCGGCCGGGTTGACGCCGGGGCAGCTGGTCAACGACGCGCTCGAGCACACGCCCGTTCCCGTATGACGCACAGGGGCCGCGCGGTGCTCGGCCTCGGTCTGCTGACCTACGTCGCCGCGCGCGCCTTCGGCTCGGTCCCGCTGTATCCGGTTGCGCTCGGCCTGCTCTTCGCCGTCGCCGCTGCCTGGCTGTGGGTCCGGCTCGCGCAGGGACCGATGCGCCTGCATCGCCGGGTCGGCGACGAGCAGCGGTACGAGGGGGACGACGTCGAGGTCGAGCTAACGCTCGAGCACGATGCGCAGCTACCGCCGGCGTCTTTGGTTGTCGTCGAGCAAGTGTCCGGGTTGCCCGAGCGCCACACGCCTGTCGACGCGAAACACGGCCGCTACACGCTCACGGGCCTCCGGCGAGGTCGGTACCAGTTCCTCGAGGTCAGGGCGGTGCTGGAGGACGCCTTCGGGCTCCAGCGCGCAGAGATCCCGCTCGGCTCGCCCTGGACACTGCTCGTCTACCCGCGCCTCGTCGAGCTCGACCGGCTCTTTTCGGAAGGTGGCACCTACGCTCAAGATGGCCGGCGGCTCCTCTTGCGGCGGCCGAGTGGCTTCGATCTGCACAGCGTTCGCGAGTACGAGCGTGGTGAGTCGCTACGCAAGGTTCACTGGCCGTCGACGGCGAAGCGCGGCGAGCTGATGGTGAAGGAGCTGGAAGATGCGCCCCGCGACGAGGTGGCGATCCTCCTCGACGCCGAGGCGGGTTTGGTCGTCGGCGAGAGCTTCGACACCCAGGTGCGCGCCGCCGGTTCGCTGCTCCTGGCCCAGGCGCGGCGCGGGCGTCGGGCGCTGCTCGTGATCAACGGCGCCCAGAGAACGGCTCAGCGCGTGCACTCGTACGAGACCGACTGGCGGCAGGCGCTCGACCTTCTCGCCGCCGCCGAGGCCGACGGCCATGCGCCGGCCGCGGCCTTGCTCGGCGAAGACTCCGGCCCGGTCTCTCGCGCCCTCGAGCTGACGGTCGTGACCGCGTCGCTCTCGCACCTCCTCGTCGAGCGGCTGCTCCAGCGCACGCTCAGCCAGCATCGGGCGTCGCTCGTCTTCGTCGACCCCGCAAGCTTCGGAAACGGCTCGTCCGGGCGTTCGCTCCAGCCCGAGCTGCTCAGGCTGCAGGCGGGTGGAGTGCCTGTCGCGGTCCTTCGCAACGGCGACGATCTCGGAGCCAAGCTCGGCGGGGCGTCGCTTCAGCGGGCGGCGGATGGTTAGAACTGCGGCTCTGTTCGCGGCGCCGGCGGCGGTGCTCGCATGGAGCTGGCTGCGGCTGGGGAACCCGCACGCGAGCAGCTCGAAGGCGCTCTGGCTGATCGCGCTCGCGCTGGTTCCCTGCCTGCTGGCGCGCGCTCGCTGGAGGGTCCCCGTGCTGGTCGCCTCGGCGGCCCTGGCCCTGCATGCGGCGTTCGGGGTCTGGCTCATGCATCCCCTCAGGCTCTTCGAGCGCTTCGGCCGCGGGTTCCTCGAGTTCTACGACGTCAAGCTTCCGTTTTCGTCCACCGCCCTTCCGCGGATGGAGGGCGTGATCCTGATCGCGCTCTTCGCTTCGTGCCTGCTCGTCGGCCTCGCCATCGCCGCCAGGCGGCCGATCGTCGCGGCAGCGACGCTGCTGGTCGCGGCGGGGTGGCCGGCGACGCTGCTCACGGGCCCGGACGACCTTCGGCGCGGCGCCGTCCTGCTCGCCGTCGTGCTCTCGCTCGTCTTCGGCGTCACCGGCTCGATCGCGCCGCGGCGGCTCGCGTTCGCTGTGCTCGCCGGCGGCGTTGTCATCTTTTCGGCCTTCGCGGCGTCGACCTCGACGGCGGTCGCGAGCGGCCAGGTTCTCCGCTGGCAGGGCTGGGACTTCTACAACCGGCCGCCGAAACCAGTCGGTGTCGAGTACGTGTGGACTTCCGACTTCAGCGGGCTCCACTTTCCGAAGAAGGTGACCCCCGTGCTGACGATCAAGGCGCCGAGCAGGCCGACGTACTGGCGGGCAACGACACTGGATGACTTCGACGGCGGCAACTGGTACGAGAACAACCCCAAGCTCGTGCCGGCGTTCCGGATCGACGGGCGTGACCAGCTCGTGCTCGGCTCCGATCTTCCGACTCGCGCGGGGGACCCTTCGCGCTGGGTTCGCCAGGACGTGACCGTCCGGGCGCTCCGCGACAACCACCTGATCGGGGCCGGCGTTCCGGTCGCCTATGCCTCCGGCTCCCACGCGGTCGACTACACCCGTGGCGGAGTGGCCTACTTGCAGGACCGGCCGCTGTCTCCCGGAGATCGCTACAGCGTCTGGAGCTTCGAGCCGCAGCCGAGCCCGCGACAGCTCGCCGCCCTGTCCGCGCGCTACCCCCAGTCGATTCGCGACGCGGACCTCTACGTCGAGGCGCGGACGAAGGCGCCCCCATTCGGTGCCCCGAACCGCGCGCAGAAGCTGGTCGAGCTCTTCAAGGGCTCGTATCGAGCTAGGCAGTACAGGGGCTTGTACGAGCGGGCGCGCCGGGTCGTCGGTGACCCGACCAACCCCTACGCGGCCGTCCTCGAGCTCGAGGGGTGGTTCCGCTCGGGAGCCTTCGTCTACGACACGACGCCCCCTCCCGTAGGCAACGTGCCGGCGCTCGTCGCCTTCGTGCTGCAGACGCATCGAGGTTACTGCCAGCATTTCGCCGGGGCGATGGCGCTGATGCTCCGGTACCTCGGGATCCCGGCACGCGTCGCCGCCGGCTTCACAAGCGGCCGGTACGACAGCGCCAAGCACGAGTGGACGGTCACCGACCACGACGCCCACACCTGGGTGGAGGTCTGGTTCCCGCACTACGGCTGGCTGCCCTTCGATCCGACGCCCGGTCGGGGGACGCTGAACGGCTCCTACACGGCCTCGTCGCCACACTTCGACCTCTCGGACGGGCTCCTGGCGGTCGCCCAGAAGCTCCAGCGGCCGGGCACGTTCAACCTTCGGAAGCTGCGTGACAGCCGCCAGGGCAAGCCGGCGACCGCCGCCCAGCGCGCCAAGGCTCCGGCCAAGCAGGGACAGACGGGCGCCGGAATCGGAGCGCTGCTGGAGCTGCTCGTCCTTGTCGCGGCTGCGCTGGCGGCGCTCGTCGCCCTGACCAAGTTGGTGATTCGCAAACGGCGCTACCTGACGCGGGATCCACGCCGTCTGGCGACTGCGTGCATTCGCGAGCTCGCCGACTACGCGATCGACCAGGGGGCGAAGGCCCCTCCGAACGCGACGCTGTCAGAGCTGGCGCGGCTGGTCGAGGACGAGCTCGGCGTCTCCGCGAGGGAGTTCGCAGCCGCGGCCGCCGCGGCCAGGTTCGGGCCACTCGACCGTGCTCGCGAGTCCGCTAGAGCGGCTCACATCGAATTGAAAGCGCTTCGTCGGGAGCTCCGCTTGGCGCTGACCAGGTTCGAGCGCGTCCTCGGCCTGGTCTCGCTTCGGTCGCTCGGGCTGACCGGGTAGGGAGTCCGCTGGAGGCGATCGTGATGGCGGCCGGCGAAGGCCGGCGCCTGTGGCCGCTGACGGAGCGCTGGCCGAAGCCGATCTTGCCGATCGACGGTCGAGCGGTGATCGCGACACTCCTCCGGGAGTTGAAGGCGGCAGGCTGCGAGCCGGTGACCGTTGTGACGGGGCACCTGGCAGAGCGGGTCGAGCGCCTGCTCGGCGACGGCTCCGGCTTCGGGCTTGAGCTTCGGTACGCCCGGCAACTGCGCCCCGACGGCTCTGCCGACGCGGTCTCGTGTGGGCTTGCGGCGAACGCCGGGCCGCCGCTTGTCGTCACGACCGCGGACACGGTCTTTCGCCGCGGCGACCTCGCTCGCTTCGCCGCTGCGTTCGGAGCGGCGGGCAAGCCCGGCGCGGTCGCCGTTCGGCGCAGCCCCGCCGGTGCGCCGGTCGAGGTCGAGGACGGGCTCGTCCGAGGGATCGGAGGCGATGCTGCAGGTCCCTTCGCCCACGCGGCTGTCTGGGGCCTCGGCCCGGAGGTGGTGCCGTACCTGGACGGCCTTGGCGGGCCTCCTTTCGAGCTTGCCGAGGCGTACGAGCGAGCGATCTCCGCCGGGCTCGAGATTTCGGCCGTCGAGGTGGGGCCGACGCGAGATTTGACGGACCCGCTTGACTTGGTAGACGAGAACTTTCCTTATCTGAAAGACGTGATCGAATGACCGAGACGTACAACCTCTTCCAGCAAGGGCGCGCTCAGCTCCGCGAGGGGATGGCGGCGCAGGCGACCGTCGCGCTCGAGAAGGCCAAGCGGCGTGAGCCGGAGAAGGCCTCGATCCGCGAGGCGCTTGGGATCGCGTACTTCCGGATCCACCGCTACGACGAGGCCGCGTCGGAGTTCCGCAAGATGCTCGAGCTCTCGCCGGCCGACGACTATGCGCACTACGCGCTCGGCCGCTGCCTCGAGAAGCAGGGCCGCGACGCCGAGGCCCAGGGCCACTACAAGCTCGCGAGCTCGCTACGACCTGCTTCCAAGGACTACTCGGCCCGCATCCGCGACCGCGACCTGAACTAAGGCGATGCGCGCCGTCGTCCAGCGTGTGTCCAGGGCACGCGTGGTCGTCGGCGACGAGACGCTCGGCTCGATCGGAGTCGGCCTCTGTGTCCTGCTCGGCATCGCGCTGACCGACGAGCTTCGGGAGGCGGAGCGCTTGGCCGGCAAGATCGCCCGGCTGCGGATCTTCGAGAACGACGCCGGGAAGTTCGACCTAAGCCTGCTGGACACCGGCGGCGAGGCGTTGGTCGTCAGCCAGTTCACGCTGATCGCGGACACGGCGAAGGGCAACCGGCCGAGCTTCGGCGGCGCGGCACCACCTGAGCGGGCGGAACCGTTGTACGAGCGCTTCTGCCAGGCGCTCAGAGAGCTCGGCGTCCCGGTCGCGACGGGCTCGTTCGGCGCCCGCATGGCAGTGGAGCTCGTCAACGACGGCCCGGTGACGGTCGTAGTCGGCGACTAGGTATGTCATAGACATATGTGTTTGACCTATACTGACGCGCAGTGCGCCACCGCCATCGCCACCGAGTCCGCAGCCGGCACCAAACGAGGCCTGGCCACTGGCACGTGCGGGCGCGGGTCGAGCGCTTCGTCGAGCCGTCGCTTCTGCTCCTGCTGCGCGAGCGGCCGCTCCACGGCTACGAGCTGATCGAACGCCTGCCGGAGCTCGCCGGCGAGGGGCGGATCGATGTCGGCAACCTCTACCGGCTGCTGCGCGCACTCGAGGCGGAGGGTCTCGTCACCTCGGAATGGAGTGCCGAGCTACCCGGCCCCGCCAAGCGCACCTACGAGCTGACGCCCGAAGGGCTGCGCCTGCTCGACCGCTGGTCGGAAGCTCTGCGGGAGGCGCAACAGGACGTCCAGAACTTTCTCGACCGTTACGACCAGGAAGAGAGGGGGTGAACGAATGCACGGAAGGAGATCTCACCGACGCGGTTGCCATCACGGGCGCCGCTTCCCGGACGCGGAGACCCTGCTTCGGCGCCTGGAGGAATACCAGCGCGACCTGGAGGAGGAGACCGCCGACGTTGCCGACCTGATCCGCCGGCTCAAGGAGGAGAAGGCTCAGACGACCGCGACCACCGTCTAGCGAACCGTGATCCGGTTGGGCGGCCAGTAGGTGATCGAGGCAGGGCCGATGAAGCTCGAGCGCGAGACCGGGCCCCAGTTGCGCGAGTCGCACGAGGCGGCCCGGTTGTCGCCCAACATGAAGTACTGGCCGCGCTCCAGCTTCGGCCAGCTCCCGCTGCCGTGGTCCCGGCGTGCGGCCGGGATGTACTGGTTGGCCAGCGGCTTGCCGTCCACAAGGATGACGCCGCCTCGCTCGGAGACGGTCTCGCCTGGCAACCCGATCACGCGCTTGATGAAGGTCAACGAGCCAGGTTCTCCGCAGCTGGCGGCGCCCGGGGGAGCATGGAAGACCGCGATCTCGCCCCGCCTGGGGTCGCGGAAGCGATAGACGATTCGCAGCGCGATCACGCGGTCGGAGTAGCGCGCCAGGCAGCCGCGCGCCGGCTTCGCGCAGTGGAGCGTCGACTCCATCGATGACGAAGGGACGCGAAACGGCTTCGCCACCTCCGCCTCGAAGACGAGGACGAGCCCGATCGCAAGCGCGATCGTCAGCATCCAGTCGAGGACACGCCGCCACGGGCGGGACAGGTTTCCGAGCAGACGGCCTGGAATCACGCCTTGCTATCCTGCCAACACCACATTTCACCGGCTTGGCGAAATGGGCGCGCGGCGCCCATTTTTTATGAGTCGGGTTCGTCGTAGGGAGGAGCCGATGCAAGACGTACACACCAAGGAGCGCCAGCTCGAACACGAGCTGGCCGGGCGAATCGAGGAGCGCGTGCCGGGCACGGAAGTGCTCGCCGTCGAGCTGCTCGGGCCCGACCGCTTCTGCGTCTACATCGACCACCCCGAAGGCGTCGACCATGCGCTCTGCGAGCGCGTCACCCGTGAGCTCGACGACTACCGCCGCGAGTATGCGATCGACGTGTCCTCGCCGGGTGTCGAGCGCCCACTGCGCAAGCCGGCGCATTTCGAGCGCTTCGTCGGCCGAAAGGTCGCATTGCGCACCGCCGGCGAGATCGCCGGCCGCAAGCGTTTCAAGGGCGAGGTGATCGGCGCTGACGAGCAGGCAGTCCAGCTCGCCGCCGAGCCGCAGCCGGTTCTCATCCCGTACGAGCAGATCGTCCGGGGCAATCTGATCGACGAGGGAAGCAAATGAGCCGAGAAATCATCGAGTTCGTTCAGGAGCTCGAACGAGACAAGGGCATCGAGTCCGACACGTTGATCGAGGCGCTCGAGGACGCACTGCTCGCCGCCTACAAGAAGACGCCGGGGGCGTCCCGCCACGCCGTGGTCGAGCTCGACCGCGACGAGGGCGATTTCCGCGTCTTCTCGATCGAGCTGCCGCCTGATATCGAGGAGCGGCTGCTCGAAGAGGCGCGCGAACGCGTGCTGACCGAGCTCGAGCAGGCCGAGGAGGAGACCGGCGAGCGCTCGCACGTGCTCGTCCAGGACGAGGACCTCGAGATCGACTGGTCCGAGATCCCGGACCAGCAGGTCAAGCGCGCAGACGTGACGCCGGAGAACTTCGGCCGCATCGCCGCGCAGACCGCGAAGCAAGTGATCACCCAGCGGATCCGCGAGGCGGAGCGCCAGATGATGTACGAGGAGTACATCGACCGCGTCTCGGAAGTCGTCACCGGCATCGTCCAGCAGGCGGGCGACCGCAACAACGTGCTCGTCGACCTCGGCAAGGTCGAGGCGCTGCTGCCTCGCTCCGAGCAGGTCGACGGCGAGCGCTACGAGCAGGGATCGCGGATCAAGGCCGTGATCACCGAGGTCCGGTCCGGGACGAAGGGGCCGCAGGTGATCGTCTCGCGGCGCGACCCGGAACTGATCAAGACGCTCTTCGAGCTCGAGGTGCCCGAGATCGCCGACGGCCTCGTCGAGATCCGCGGCGTCGCCCGAGAGCCGGGCTATCGCTCCAAGATCGCTGTCGAGTCCCATGCCCAGGGCGTCGACCCGGTCGGCGCATGCGTCGGCCCCCGAGGCTCACGGGTGCGCATGGTCGTCTCGGAGCTCCGTGGCGAGAAGATCGACATCATCCCGTGGAACCCGGAGCCGGCGCGCTTCGTCGCCAAGGCGCTGTCGCCCGCGCGCGTGCGCGAGGTCTACCTCGACGACGACGGCAAGGAAGCGACGGTCGTCACGCCGGATGACCAGCTGGCGCTCGCGATCGGCAAGGAGGGCATGAACGCCCGCCTCGCCGCCCGCCTGACCGGCTGGAAGATCGACATTCAGTCCGACAGCGAGTTCGCCCAGGCCGAGGCCGAGGCTGCCTTCGGGGGTGGCGGCGAGGACGAGGAGTTCACCGGCCGCTGCGCCGCGATCCTTGCCAACGGCAAGCGCTGCCCGAACGCGGCGCTGCCCGGGTCGCGCTATTGCGGCGTGGCCGCCCACCAGGAGCTCGCCTTGCGCGAGCCCGAGGGTGCGGCGGACGAGGAGCCGATTCTGACCGAGGACGAGCCGGAGCTCGAGGCGCTCGCGGACGGGCTGCCTCCCGACTCCGAGTCAGTCGGCCCGGAGGTCCTGCCCGAGCCTGAGGTCGAGCCGGTCGACGCCGAGGCGCCGGCAGATGTTGCCGCGACGCACGGCCCACCTGCGACCGTGATTGCCGAGGCAGAAGGCGAGGTCGATCTCGACGTCACCCAGCACGCGACCGCACCGCCGGAGGAGATTCCGGCCGGCATTCCGGTCGAGGCCGAGGCGTCGGCGGACGAGGAGGATTCCAGCGCTGCGTGAGCACGCCGACCAGGACGTGCGCCGGCTGCGGGCGGAAGGCCCCACAGTCCGACTTGCTCCGCTTCGTCGTCAGCGATGGGGCCCTGGCGCCCGGGCCGAAGGCCCATGGGCGCGGGGCGTACACGTGCCGGCGACTGGCCTGCTTCGAGCGGGCTTCGGCGCATGCCGCTTTCAACCGTGTCCTTCGACAGACCGTGCGCGTGGATCCCGCGCTGGCACGGCTCTACACTGACGCCGATGGCTAACGGTCCCAACAGGCCAAATCGACCGATCCGGCCCCGCCAGGGTGCGGTCACCGGGCGCCGCAAGCGGCGCGTGGTGATCGACAACGCGGCGAATCGCCCCCGCGAGTCCCCCCGTCAGGCGCGCGAGCGCCAGGAGGCGCGTCCGCCGAAGCAGCCGGTCGCGCCGCCGACCGGCCCGGTCAGCGTCCCCTCGGGCGTGACCGTCAAGGATCTCTCGGCTGCGATGGGCAAAACCGTTCCGGACATCATCAAGGTGATGATGGGCTTGGGGAAGATGGTCACCATCACCCAGTCGCTGAGCGACGACGAGGTCGAGCTGATCGCGGCCGAGCTCGTTCCCGACCGCGAGCTGCAGATCAAGCACGCCGCCGAGGAGGAGCTCGAGCCGGAGGAGTACGAGGACGTCGCGGAGGATCTCACCGACCGCCCGCCGGTCGTGACAATCATGGGTCACGTCGACCACGGCAAGACGACGCTGCTCGACGCGATTCGCCAGACCGCAGTCGTCGAGACCGAGGCCGGCGGGATCACGCAGCACATCGGCGCCTACCAGGTCGAGCACAACGGACGCAAGATCACCTTCCTCGACACGCCGGGCCACGAGGCGTTCACCGCCATGCGCGCCCGCGGTGCCAAGGTCACGGACATCGCCGTACTGGTCGTCGCCGCAGACGACGGCGTCATGCCGCAGACGCGCGAGTCGATCTCGCACGCGCGCGCGGCAGAGGTACCCATCGTCGTTGCCGTCAACAAGATCGACCTGCCCGACGCCGATCCGAACCGGGTTCGCGGTGATCTCGCCGGCGAGGGCCTGCAGCCCGAGGACTGGGGCGGGGAGGTCCAGTTCGCGGACGTCTCTGCAAAAGCAAAGGAGAACCTCGACGACCTGCTCGAGAAGGTTCTGTTGGTTGCGGACGCCGAGCTCGAGCTGAAGGCCAACGCCAAGGCCGAAGGCTCCGGCCCGATCGTCGAGTCACGTCTCGACGTCGGTCGCGGCCCGGTCGCGACGATGCTCGTCCAGCGCGGGACGATCCGCGTCGGCGACTCGATCGTCGCCGGCGATGCGTGGGGGAAGATCCGCGCGCTCTACAACTACCTCGGCGAGAAGGTCGAGAGCGCCGGACCGGGCACGCCGGTTGAGATTCTCGGCTTCGATCATCCGCCGCCCGCAGGCGAGTTCTCGCGCGTGGTCGAGAACGAGCGCGCGGCGCGGCAGTTTGCCCAGGTGCGCGGTGAGCGGCTCCGGCGCGAGCAGCTGGCGACACAGGCCGGTGGCGCCATCTCGCTCGAGCGGCTGTTCGAGCAGATACAGGAGGGCGGCGTCCAGGATCTCAACCTCGTCCTCAAGGGCGACGTCGTCGGCTCCGTCGAGGCCGCGATCAGCGAGCTGCAAAAGATTCAGCATCCCGAGGTCGGCGTGCACGTGATCCACCAGGGCGTCGGCGGGATCACCGAGAACGACGTCAACCTCGCCGTGGCCTCGAACGCGATGGTGATCGGCTTCAACGTGCGGCCGTCCGCCGAGGCACGCCAGCTCGCCGAGCGCGAAGGCGTCGAGATTCGCACCTACCGGGTCATCTACCAGCTGACCGACGACATCGAGCAGGCGCTCGTCGGCATGCTCCGCCCGGTCACGACCGAAGAGACGATCGGCGAGGTCGAGGTGCGCGCGCTCTTCCGCGTCTCGCGACTCGGGACGATCGCGGGCTCCTACGTGACGCAGGGGATCGTCCGCCGCGGCTCCCAGGTGCGCGTCGTTCGCGACGGCACCGTCATCCACGAGACCTCGGTCTCGCAGCTGAAGCGGTTCAAGGACGATGCCCGGGAGGTCGCAGAGGGCTTCGAGTGCGGGATCCTGCTCGAGGGCTTCAACGACGTCAAAGAGGGCGACATCCTCGAGGTCTACGAGACCCGCCAGGTCGAGCGCACCGATCTCTCCGAGGCACCGACCGCACCCGCGGCGAGCTAGCTCCTAGGGCCGGAAGACCCAGAGCCCGCCGACCATGTCGGCGGCGACCACGTAGTGCGACGTGGGATAGACGCCCCAGGTGAACGTGCAGCGTGGTGCAGGTTTGCAGATTCGCGCCACCCCCTTGTCGGGATCGCGCGAGGTCGGCGGCAGGAATTGCGCGACGAACTTCGGCTTCCGCGGGTTGGAGATGTCGACGACGATCACGCCGAGCGAGTACCACGAGAAGTAGGCGCGCTTGCCGATGATCTTCGGATCGTGGACGCCCAGGCCGAAGCCGGCCGCGCCCGTTCGCTTCGCGGCGGCGAGCAGCTTGGCGGGCGGTTTGAAGATGCTCAGCAACTTCGGTTCGCTCGGCTTCGAGATGTCCCAGAACGAGGGCCTGCCGCCGGTCGTCTCGTGGGTCTCGATCAGCACCCGGCCGTTGGGAGTGACCGCGGTCGAGTGCGCTGAGCCCTGGGTGTCGGTCGTACGACCGAGGTAGCGCGGCTCGGCCGGCTTCGAGATGTCGAGGATCACGGTGCCGAGATCCCAATACGAGAGGTACGCGCGGGTCGCGGCCGCGTTGATACGAACGGAGTGGACGAAGACGCTTTGCTTGCCGGCGCGCAGGCTCTCGGGCGCGATCCACGAGCCGACCTCGACCGGATGGCGCGGATCGGTGGCGTCGAAGATCCGGAATCCAGGGCTCGGCGGATGCCCCGGGAACTCGGCGAGCGGGATCGCCGTGTAGACATAGGCGCGGTTGCGAATCGTCTGCAGCCAGATCTCGTGCGAGCCGCCCGGGTCGGTGCGCACGAGCGAGAGAAGCTTGGGGGCGCGCGGATTCGTCACGTCGTAGAGGCCGAAGCCGCGGTACGAGTTGGTGCCCGGGCAGTTCTGGAAGCTGACCGCCGCGAGCTCGCCCGTGAAGCTCGGCGTTGCTGCGTGCTGGACGATTGTCTTCTCGGTCCAGGTGCCGCGTACGCTCAGGTCAGAGCCACCGTCGGCGAAGGTGGAAACGCGTCGCGGGTGGCTCGGCTTGCTCAGGTTGTAGACCCGTACGCCCTGGGCGGGGCAGTTCGTCCCGTGCCAGCTCGACAGATACGCGAATCCCTTGTGGACGAAGACGTCGCCCGTATAGCCGCCGCCCGGGTACGCGTGACCGAGTGGGCGGAGCGTGTGGCCTGAGGCGGGCGACATCGCGAAGACCGCCGCGCCGAGCGCGCCCAGGAGAACCCGCATGACTCCTTAGACGAACAAAATTGCGCTGGGTCTGTTCAATAAGCCTGTGGGCGCGGGCTTCGTCGGGATTCTCTCCATCGAGCTGCACTTTCCCGAGGGCGGCTCACTCAAGGGCAAGCGCAAGTACGTCAAGTCGGCGAAGGCGCAACTACAGCAGCGCTTCGGCGCCTCGGTTGCCGAGGTCGACCACCACGAGCTCTGGCAGCGCTCGCGGCTGACCGTCTCGTGCGTCGCCCGCGAGCACGCGGAGCTGCTGCGCTTGCTCGACGGCGCCGAGCGCTATCTGGCGAGCCAGGAATTCGAGCTCGGCCGCGTCGAGCGAGAGATCGTCTCGCTCGACGACTAAGCCTCACCTGGTTGGACAAGACGTCGCACTCTTGCAACACTAATGGTGCATGAGTACTCCAGCTACGGTGCACGCGACGATCGACACCGAGCTTCAGCGGGCGACGATCGAGGTGCTGCGGGAGCGAGGGTGGGACGGACTCACCCTCGAGCGCGTCGCGGTGGTCGCCGGCCGGGCACGCTCGACGCTTTGGCGGCAAGGTCTTACCCGTGAAGCCCTGATCGACGCGCTCGTCGGCGAGCTGGCCGAGGACTTCCGCTCGACGATGTATCCGATCCTGACATCCGGCGGCAGCGGGCGCGAACGCTTCACGCGCAGTCTCGAAGCGCTTTGTGAGCTCCTCGACCGACACCTTCCGCTGATGCTCGCGACAGACGAGGCCTTCCACCAGGACGAGGCGCCGGATCAGCCGGCCGCCTACCTGCATCCGTTCATCCAGTTCTTGCGTGAGGGTGCTCAGGACGGCTCGCTCGCCGCCGGCGAGGACGTCGTTCGCACCGCTGACGTCGCCTTCAACGCGGTCGCGTGGACCTACGTCCATCTCCGCGGCCGTCATGCGTGGGCGGCCGACGAAACGCGCGACCGCGTCGTCGGGCTGGTGCTGAAAGGGATTGCGGGCGCCGAGCACCCACGAAAGGAGCAAGCATGAGCACAGGCAACACGCTTCCGTACACGGAACCTCTCGTCGTCCGTGAACCGGGCCCCCGTCAGATTCCCGAGCCTCCGCGCCGCGGCGAGCCCGGCGGCCCGCCTTGCGCGATCTGCGGCGGGAAGACGACCCCGGCGGTGTGGTCGGACGAGCACTGGACGCTGCACCCGCCGGTCGGGGGCAGCTTGCCGGGGGCTGTCTGGCTCGCCAGCCGCGTTCACGTCGATTCATTCGCCGACCTGCCGGAGGAGCTCGCCGCGAGCTTCGGCACGGTCGCTGCGCGCGTCGATCGCGCGATTCTTTCGCTCGGCGACGTCGCCCGTGTCCACCTCTATCGCTGGGGCGACGGAGGCGCGCATTTCCACGTCTGGTTCCTGCCGCGGCCCCTCGGGATGCTCGAGGCGTCGGGGATGATGCTGCCGGTGTGGGAGGACGTTCTCCCGAACGTCTCCGACCACGACCTGGTCGAAGCGGCGGAGCGCGTCGCAGCAGCGATGTGAGCTCGACGGTCTCGCTCGCGCGTCGGCTCGGGACCGGAGACGCGGTCGTCATCGGGTTGAGCTCGATGATCGGGGCAGGCGTGTTCTCTGCCTTCGGGCCGGCGGCTCGAGCGGCCGGCAGCGGCCTTTTGATCGGGCTGGCGATCGCCGGGGGCGTCGCCTATTGCAACGCCGTCGCCTCCGCTCAGCTGGCGGCCCAGTATCCGACCTCTGGGGGCACGTACGTGTATGGCCGCGAGCGACTCGGCGAGTGGTGGGGGTTCGTCGCGGGGTGGGGCTTCGTAATCGGCAAGACCGCCTCGTGTGCGGCGATGGCTCTGACGTTCGCCTCTTACGCCGTCGCCGGCCCGATGTGGGCCAACCGCCTGGTCGCGGTCGCCGCCGTGATCGCACTGACGGCGGCGAACTACCATGGGATCTCCAGGACGGTCGGGATCGCTCGGGTCCTAGTCACGCTCTCGATCCTCGCCTTGCTCGTGGTCGTGCTGGCGATTGCGACCTCCGGACACGTCCACTCCGGCGTCGGCTCGTCCTCGTTCGGCCCCTACGGGGTCCTGCAGTCGGCCGGGCTGCTCTTCTTCGCGTTTGCGGGCTACGCACGGATCGCGACGCTCGGCGAAGAGGTGCGCAACCCCTCCGAAACGATCCCGCGGGCCGTTCCGATCGCCCTCATGATCACTCTCGGGCTCTATCTCGCCGTCGGGGTGACCGCGCTCCTGGGAGCCGGGCCGGCGGCGCTCGCGCTCAGCACCCGGCCGCTCGCCACCGCGGTCGACGCGGCCGGAGCAGCGTGGGCGCTGCCGGCTGTCCGCATCGGCGCCGCCGTTGCGAGCCTCGGGGCACTGCTCGCGTTGATCGCAGGCGTCGGCCGGACGACGCTGGCGATGGCTCGCCACAGCGACCTGCCGCGGTGGCTTGCGTCCGTTCATCCCCGGCACCGCGTACCTGACCACGCCGAGATCGCGGTCGGTGTCGTGGTCGTGCTACTCGTGTCGACCACGGACTTGCGCAACGCGATCGGCTTCTCGTCCTTCGGCGTCTTGCTCTACTACGCGGTCGCAAATGCCTCTGCGTACACGCAGCCGGCGTCCCGCCGCAGGTGGCCCCGCGCCTTCAACATCGCCGGGCTGGTCGGCTGTCTGGTGCTCGTGGCGGCACTGCCCTGGTCCGCGATCGTCGCCGGCACCGGCGTCGTCGCGATCGGTCTCCTCGGCCGGGCGTTTGCGCGCCGCGGCAGCGCGCGAAAGGCGGCGCGGGTTGAATACCCGGAATGAGCGGCCGAATGCGACGCGTGAACGAGGCCGTGCGGCAGGTGCTTTCAGAGGCGGTCGGCGAGCTGAAGGATCCCCGAATCGGCTTCGTCACCGTGACCGGAGTGGAGACGTCTCAGGACTTGCGCCAGGCCCGGGTGTATGTCAGCGTCCTCGGCCCTGACACGGCCCAGAAGGAAAGCCTCGCCGGCCTCGAGGCCGCCCACGGCGTCCTCCAGGGGCGCCTCGCCAGGGAGCTTCGGCTGAAGAGGACGCCGCAGCTCGCCTTCGAATACGATCCGACCGTCGAGCGCGGGGTTCGCATGACGCAGCTGATCGATGAGCTCGCTCCCAAAGACGAGTGATGTAGAAGCGGTCGCGGACGCGATCCGCTCGCATGACCGCTTTCTGCTCGTCACCCACGAGAACCCCGACGGCGACGCGCTCGGGTCGATCCTGGCGATGAAGCTTGCACTCGACGCACTCGGCAAGGACAGCGTCATGTACCTCTACGGAGACGCCCCGCTTCCCGCCGAATACTCGTTCATGCCACTGGACGAGCTCCGTCGTGAGCTCCCCGAGGACTGGCGGGAGCGAGTGTTGATCGCCCTCGACTGCGCGAACGAGAGCCGACTAGGGCCGGATCCGGAGCCGCTTGTAGGGGCGTCATTCGTGCTCGACATCGACCATCACCACGACAACAGCCGCTTCGGCACGCTCAACCTGATCGTTCCCAACGCGTCCTCGACGGGAGAGGTGTTGCGAGACCTCTTCGCCGAGCTCGGCGTCGAGCTCACGCCGGACCTGGCCGAGGCGCTCTACATCGCCCTGGTCACAGACACCGGCCGCTTTCAGTATTCGAACACGACCGCCAAGTCGCTCAGGCTGGCCGCGGAGCTGGTCGAGGCGGGCGCAGACATTCACCGGATTTTCCAGGGTGTCTACGAGACGGTCCAGTTCGCGAAGCTGAAGCTCTTGGCGCGGGCGCTCGAGCGAGCCCAGATCTACGACGGCGGCAGGCTCGTCGTCTCGTATCTGCTCCGCGGTGACTTCGCAGACATCGGGGCCGCCGAGGCCTATTCGGAAGGGATCATCGACTACCTCCGCGCCGTCGAGGGCGCCGACATGGCGGCGCTGATTCGCGAGCCGCCGCGCTCGGACGGGCCGACGCATAGGGTCAGCCTGCGCGCGAGCAACGACGAGCTCGACGTCTCGGCGATCGCCCGCAAGTCGGGCGGGGGCGGGCACCGGCAGGCTGCCGGCTTCTCGAGCGACGACTCCGTCGAGGAGATCACCGAGTTCATCCAGCGAGAGTTCCTCGCGAGTGCCCCCACGCGGCAGTAGCCCCAGCGGCCTGTTCCTCGTCGACAAGCCGGCGGGCCCTTCCTCGTTCTCTGTGGTCGCCGCGGTCCGCCGCCGCACGGGCGCACGCACCGGGCACGCGGGCACGCTCGACCCGTTTGCGACCGGGCTTCTGCTTTTGTTGTCCGGCAGGGCAACTAAGCTGGCCTCATGCTTCGTGGGACTCGACAAGCGCTACCTCACGGATATCGACCTGACGGCCCGCACTTCGACCGGCGATCCCGAGGGTGACGTCGTCGAGCGCCTGGACGCGCCGGGCGAACAGGAGCTCGAACGACGGCTCGCGGGCCTCCGCGGCGAGATTGAGCTGCCGATCCCGGCCGCATCGGCGGTCAAGATCGGCGGCGAGCGCGCCTATCGCCTGCACCGGCGCGGTGTCGAGGTGGAGATGCCGCTGCGCCGGTCTCGCGTCGACGCGCTCGACGTCATCGCTTATAGAGACGGCATCGCCACGCTCGATCTCCGTGTCAGTTCCGGCACCTACATTCGTGCGATCGCCGAGGCGCTGGGGGGCCACTGCGCCACCCTTCGGCGCACGGAGGTGGGGCCGTTCTCGGTCGACGAGGCCGATCCTGAGCGGCTCCTGCCGCCCGAGGAGGCGCTCGAGCGGATCGGTCAGCCTGCCAACGGCGACGGAGCAGAGGCGTGAAGGTCGCCCGCGCTCCGGCAGAGCTCGAGCGCCGGCCAAGGGCAGTCGCTCTTGGCACCTTCGACGGCGTGCATCTCGGCCACCGCCGCGTGCTCGAGGTGACGCGGGCCGGCGCTCCAGAGCTTGAACCGACGGTCGTGACTTTCTGGCCCCATCCGCGCATCGTGCTCGGAAACGAGGTCGGGCTGCTGACGACCCTCGACCGGCGGCTCGAGCTGCTCGCCGATGCGGGAATCGAAGAGGCCCTCGTGGTCGAGTTCACCTCCGAGCTCGCCCAGATGCAGCCGGAGGAGTTCGCCGAGGAGCTGCTACGACCGCTGGGCACGGAGGTGGTCGTGGCAGGGACGGACTTCCGCTTCGGGCACGGCCGGCGCGGGGATCTCGATGTGCTGGAGCAGCTGGGGTTCGGCGTCCGGCCGGTGGAGCTCGTGCCGGGCGTTTCGTCGACGGCGATCCGCGCGCTGCTGCGAGACGGCGAGGTCGAAAGTGCGGCGCGGCTGCTCGGCCGGCCCGCCGAGGTCGAAGGCACGGTCGTATCCGGCGACGCGCGCGGCGGGACGCTCGGCTACCCGACTGCGAATCTCGGCGTCGAGCCGGCGCTGCTCGTGCCCGCCTACGGCATCTATGCCGGCTGGGCCGAGTGGCACCGCGCCGCGATCTCGATCGGGACGAACCCGCACTACGGCGGTCATGAGCGCCGCGTGGAGGCGTTCCTGCTCGATTTCGAAGGCGACCTCTACGGCAAGCGGCTGATCGTCCAGCTCTGGCGCCGACTGCGAGACGAGCGTGCTTTCGCGAGCGAGGAGGAACTCGTCGCCCAGATCAGATGCGACGTCGAGGCCACGGAAGCCGCAGAACCGCCTGTCTGAGCAGTTCCAGGCCGCAAGTTTCCGCAAAGAGCGGAATCTAGGTTCACATGGGAGACGAAGAGAAGGCTCAGCGGAGACCCAAGCTGGAAGTGGTGACCACGGTTCGTTGCCTCGGTTGCGGCGCTGTCTACTCGAAGCCGGAGAGCGGGGGGACGGCGTCGGCGAACCCGGGTTGCCCGGACTGTGGCTACGTGGGCTGGCTGACGACCTCGTCGGCTACGGCACTCGCGCTGCGCCACCGCTTCGCCGAGGATCCCCGGCGGCGTCACTCGGCGTAACCAGGCTGACCCCACCGAAGAAGTGATGCTGGGCAGGCCAGACATGCGGCTCGAATCCGGCGTGCTCGAGTGCTGCAACGGCCTCGTCGGAAAACCCCGGCTCGAGCTGGACGCGACCGCCTGCGGGATGAAGCCGGGAGCGGCCGACTGCCGCTTCCGCAGACAGGCCCTCGTCCAGCACCCCGGCGGCGACCTGGACGAGCGCGCCTCCCAGCCGCGTCCCACCGGCGGCGCCGATTCCCAGCTCGACCGCGCCGTCGCGCAGGGCGAGGGTGGGGGCCATCATGCTCCTCATCCGCTCCCCGGGAGCCGCGCTTCGGCCGCCTGGGAGCAGGTCTGTCTCGCCCAGCATGCTGTTCAGGTGCAGGTCGAGCCCGGGGAGATAATCGCCCGAGCCGAGCCCGAGGCTGGTGGTCAAGACGCAGGCGTTTCCCTCGGCATCGGCGACGGTGATGTTGGTGGTGTGGCCGTTCCCGTCGAGATCGCCGGGGTCCAGCGCCTCGGCGAGTCGAACAACGCGCTCGGGCTCGGTCAGCCCGGCCAGACGCGGCAGGCCCTGCAGCGCTTCGGGCACCCCGGAGAGGTCGCCGCGGGTGTGAACGCGCAACTCCAGATAGTCGACCTCGACCGGCTCGCTCCAGAGCGCGGTGTAAGTCGCGAGGTCGTCACGGGTGACCAGTCCGCCAAGCTCTTCCATCAGCGTCAACAAGGCGTCCGCGATCGAGCCGGTGTAGAACGAGCTCGGCCCTTCCTCGGCAACCAGCTCGATCGCACGAACCAGTCCGGGTTGCTGGAGCCGGTCGCCCGCGGCGAGGAGGTTGCCTCCGGGCGCATAGATTCGCGCCCCCTCGTTCATCGTCATCACCGGCGCGAGCATCGCCAGGCAGGAGGCGTGGGCCGGCGGCATCTCGACGCCGGAACGGGCAAGCCGCAGCGCGGGCTCAACGAGCCGCGGCCAGTCCAGCCGTCCGTAACGGCGCCAGAGCTCGTCGAGGCCGGCGGGCACGCCTGGGACGCCGCAGGAGGCGACGCCGACGGCGTAGTGGACGAGCTCGGCGCCGAAGGGCACGTCGAGCTCGAGCAGATCGGCCTCGCGCTCATCGGCGCCGAGCCCCGGCACTGCGACGAAGCAGTCCAGGTTCTCGACCCGATCGGAGCCGGCGTCGTAGTGAATCGCGTGGCCGCCGCCAAGTAGCCCCGTCATCACGGTCTCGGCGACGCACGACGCCAGCGAGGCGGCGACGGCAGCGTCCGCCGCGCTGCCGCCGGCCTGCAGGATCTCGAGCCCCGCGGCGACGGTCGCGGGATGGCCTGCGGCGATTGCCGCGCTCACTCGACCCGCTGGGCGAGGACCGTCATCCGCGCGAGGCCTGGGCGCGGAAAGTCGAACCGCTCGCCCACCCACTCGCCGTCGACGAGCTCGAACTCGCGCTCGCCGACCCGTCGTGCGAGCATCGCCGGATACACCTGCCGGTCCGGCACGAAGGGATCGATCTCGGCCACCTCGACGACGAGACCATCTGTTTCGGCCTCGACTGTGAGCTCGAGCTTCTGGCCGCGGTAGCGGCCGGCGAATTCGGACAGGTCTCCAGGCTCGACGAAGCGGGACTCCTCCTCGGCCAGCCCCAGCTCGGCCAGGACGTCGCGCATTGCCAGCAGACCCCGGCTCGAGTTCGTAAGCGCTGCGACCGCTAGGCCCTCTCCCGGCACCAGGAGGAGAAGCGACTGGTACCCCGCCGCCGAGCCCGGGTGCTCAACAGTAAGCCGGCCCCGGCGCAGGTTCACGAACCAGCCGAGGCCGTAGTCGAAACCGTGACTGGTGATCAGCGGACGCTGCATCTCCGCCACCGACTCCGCAGTCAGCGGCCCGGGGCCGCCGAGGTGATGCTCGGCGAAGCGGAGCAGGTCGCCGACCGAGGACCAGAGCCCTCCCGACGCGCGGCGCGCGCGGGGGTAGACGTACTCCAGAGGCGCGTGCTCGTCGGCGCCAGGCTCGACCTGGTTGTGTCCCAGAGCGGCGGCTCCGCCCGGGACGAACGACGTCGACGTCAGCCCGAGCGGCGCGAGCACCCGTTCGTGCATCGCCTGCTCGAAGGTGATTCCGAGCGCCCGCTGGATTCCGGCCGCGACGAGCCAGAAGCCTGCGTTGCAGTAGGAGAAGAGCTCGCCGGGGTCGACTGGCAACCGTTCCGGCTCACCTTCGAGCAGCCGGAAGAGTGCCTCGTCGGACTCGTCGCTGCTGTCGAACGGCTTGGCCCACTCGGGCGCCAGCCCGCCCTGATTGCTGAGCAGCTGCCGAACGGTCGCCTGCGCCGTCGACCCTGGGGGCGGCTCGTCGAGCGCCAGCAGTCCATCCTGAACGAGCGTCATCGCGAGCGTCGCGACAAACGGCTTCGTGATCGAGGCGATCCGGAAGACCGTCTCAGGAGAGACCGGCTCGGGGCTGTCGAGCTCGCAGAGCCCGTCGGCCGCGGTGACAACATCGCCGTCCTTGAGGAAGCCGACCGCGAGGCCGGGAACGCTCCAGCGCTCGCGCGCAGGCGCTACGAACTCGTCCAGTTGAGACGAACTCCGCTTCATCAGGCGGCTGCTACCCTACTCAGACACCGCGGCCCCGGCCGTGCGCGTTCCTTGGCGCGCCGTGCGGAGACCGCGGAGACGCATATCCAGGAGGAAAAAATGCCTCTCACCAAGGAAGCAAAACAGGAGATCATCGGCCAGCACGGCCGCAGCGACGCGGACACCGGCTCGCCTCAGGTGCAGATCGCGCTCTTGACCCGCCGGGTCAACGAGCTCACCGAGCATCTGCGGGCGCACCCCAAGGATCACTATTCGCGCCGCGGCCTCCTGAAGCTGGTCGGGCGCCGGCGGCGACTCCTGCAGTACCTGCAAAAGCGCGACCTCGAGGGGTACCGCGCACTGATTCAGGAGCTCGGCCTCAGGCGATAACCCGAGCACCAACCCGAGGGTGGAAGTTTGAGCGAGCGCACCGGGGGCGCTGACTCAAACCTCCACCTTCAAGAAAGAAGTGGAGGACAGATGAGCATTGCAACGCAGGGCCCGACCACCGTTTCGGTGGAGATCGCGGGTCGTGAGATCACTTTCGAGACCGGCAAGCTGGCCAAGCAGGCCGACGGAGCCGTCGTCGTTCGCGAGGGCGACACGATGGTGCTGGCGACCGCCCAGGGGAAGACCGAGGCCCGCGAGGGCGCGGACTTTTTCCCGCTGACAGTCGACGTCGAGGAACGGATGTACGCCGCCGGCAAGATCCCGGGCGGCTTCTTCAAGCGCGAGGGACGCCCGACCGAGAAGGCGATCCTGACCGCGCGCATGATCGACCGCCCGATCCGGCCGCTCTGGCCGAAGGGCTTCAAGAACGAGGTTCACGTGGTCTGCACGACGCTGTCGGCCGACCTCGTGACCCCACACGACATCCTCGCGATCAACGGCGCCTCGGCGGCTCTGATGATCTCGCCGCTGCCCTTCATGGGGCCGGTCGGCGCCGTGCGGATGGGTCTGATCGACGGCGAGCTGGTCGTCAACCCGACGCTCGCCGAGGTGGAACAGGGCGAAAGCACGCTCGACCTGATCGTCGTCGGCACCAAGGACGCGCTGACGATGGTCGAGGCCGGCGCGAGCGAGATCCCCGAGGAGCTCCTGCTGGAGGCGCTCGAGCGCGCCCACGAGGAGATCCGCAAGCTCTGCGAGCTGCAGGAGGATCTCCGGAACCAGGTCGGCAAGGCGAAGTGGCTGGACGACGAGCTCACCGAGCAGCTCGAGCGCGAGCACGGCGACAAGATCCGCGAGCGGATCTCCGGCCAGGGCCTGCGCGAGGCGTCGACGGCGGTCGAGGAGATCGTCGAGGAGATCGGGCCGCAACTGACGATGGAGTCCTCGGAGGACGACATCATCAAGCTGATGCAGATCCGCTCGAGCTTCGCGATGTTGCTCGAGCAGCTACGCCTGGAGGCCGTCGAGGGCCCGGTCCGCGAGCAGTTCGAGGACGATCTCAAGGCGCTGACCGAGGCCGAGCAGGATCCGAAGGAGCTCAAGTCCGCCAAGCGGCATCTCCTCTTCGACCGGATCGAGGAGCAGGTGCAGCTGCCGTTCCCGGGTGCCCCCGTGGTCGGCGAGGGCGACGAGCCCGCGACGAAGGACTCGAGCACCCGCAGCTACATCAAGAAGGCTGCGGAGGCGATCTACAAGGAGCTGGTCCGCCGCAAGATCGCTGTCGTGAAGCGCCGCCCGGACGGCCGCGGGTCGGAGGACATCCGCGAGATCACGTGCGAGGTCGGCGTTGCACCGCGCCCGCACGGCTCCGCGCTGTTCACGCGCGGCCAGACGCAGATCATGACGCTGCTCACGCTCGGCACGGCCAAGGAGGGCCAGCGGATCGACGACCTCTCACTCGAGAGCGAGCGCCGCTACATGCACCACTACAACTTCCCGCCCTACTCGGTCGGCGAGACCGGGTTCATGCGAGGGCCGAAGCGCCGTGACATCGGCCACGGGGCGCTCGCACAGCGGGCGCTCGAGCCGATGATCCCGCCGCTCGAGGAGTTCCCGTACACGATCCGGCTCGTCTCCGAGACGCTGGAGTCGAACGGGTCCTCGTCGATGGGCTCGGTCTGCGGCTCGACTCTCGCGCTGATGGACGCCGGCGTGCCGATCAAAGCGCCGGTCTCCGGGATTGCGATGGGTCTCGTCAAGGAGGGCGACGACTACACGATCCTGACCGACATCCAGGGCGCCGAGGACCATCTCGGTGACATGGACTTCAAGGTCGCGGGCACCCGCGACGGGATCACCGCCCTGCAGATGGACATCAAGATCACGGGCGTTACGCAGGAGATCCTCCAGAACGCGCTTGCGCAAGCGAAGCGGGCTCGGGAGTTCATCCTCGACAAGATGCTCGAGGCGATCCCGGAGCCTCGCAAGGAGCTCGCGGGCCATGCGCCGCGGATCACCTCGGTGAAGATCGATCCCGAGAAGATCGGGATGGTGATCGGTAAGGGCGGCGAGACGATCCGTTCGCTCGAGTCCGACTACGACGTCCAGATCGACATCGAGGAGGACGGCAACGTCCTCATCTACGCCACCGAGGGCGACAAGGCGGAGGCCGCGATCAACGCGGTCAAGCAGCTCACCAAGTCACCGGAGGTCGGCGACGAGTACACGGGCAAGGTCGTGAAGACGACCCAGTTCGGGGCGTTCGTCGAGCTGACGAAGGGCACAGACGGCCTGCTTCACGTCTCCAATGTCGGCCCCGGGCGGGTCGGCCATATCGAGGACGTGATGACCCGAGGCGACGTCGTCGACGTGATCGTGCAGGAGGTCGACAAGGATCGGGGCCGGATCGGCCTCAAGCTCGTCGCCAAGCACGAGAACGGCAACCTCGTCCAGCCCGAAGAGCTGATCGAGCGGGCGAAGGACGCACCGCCGCGCCCGCCGGAAGAGGATCGCCCCCGCCGGGGCGGCGACCGTGGCCGCGGAGGCCGCGGGCGCGACCGCGAACGGCGATAGGAATCGCGAGAGGCGCGTCCCTGCGGACGCGCCTCTCGCTGAGCCTGCCAGGCAGGCGCTGCTCGTCGGGCCGGTACGGCTGGCCCTCGGCGCCGCCGGACTGGCTGCAGCGATCGCGATCGACCTCGCTGCTGAAAAGGCCCTCGTCGCAGCCGCGCTCGGCGCGGTCTTGACCATCTTCACGCTTGTCGCTCCTCGGGGCCGCGAGCGGCCGTCTTGGCGCTCGGTGCCCGCCGAGCCGATGCGGCACTCGTCCTGGCGGCGGAGTCTCGCCGTGGCGATGTTCCCGAGTACCTACACCGTCGCGCTCCTCGCCGGGATCGCGCTTGGTTTCAACCGCACGCTGACGGCCGTCCTGGCCGGCGTGCTCATCGGCATGGGCGGCGTCGCGCTCGTCTACGGGCTTCTCGCGTGGGCGGAGCGATAATGAGGCAATGCAGAAGTACACGCTGAGCGAGCTCGATTCGGGAGAGCGGGTCATCTCCGAGCGCCTGGCGCACGTGCGCTCGGTCGCAATCGGTTTCTGGATCGGCGCCGGCTCACGGGACGAGCGGGCCGACCGCGCCGGCGTTTCGCACTTCATCGAGCACCTGCTCTTCAAAGGGACTGCGTCCTACACGGCCCAGCAGATCGCGGAGATCTTCGACACGCTCGGCGGGGAGCTGAACGCCGCCACTTCGCGGGAACACACCGTCGTCTACGCCCGCGTCCCCGACGAGCATCTGCAGACGGCACTCGACGTGATGGGTGAGATGGTCTTCGCGCCGACCTTCCCCGAGCTCGATGCCGAGCGCGAGGTCGTGCTCGAGGAGATCGCGATGTACGAGGACCAGCCGCAGGAGCTCGTCCATGACCTGATCCAGGAGGCGACCTTCGGCTCACACCCGCTCGGACGGCCGGTGATCGGCACCGCGGGAGTGATCTCGTCGATCGGGCGCAGGGCGATCAACTCCTACCACCGGGCCATGTACTTCCCGGGCAACGTCGTCGTTGCAGCCGCCGGCAACGTCAAGCACGACGAGCTGCTCCGCCTGCTTGACCGGGCGCAGACGAGGGCGCTGCAGGCGCCACAGCCCAAGGGCCCGCGCGTCCGGCGACCACTCGTGAAGGCGCCGCCGCCCGGCCTGCGATTCCAGCGCAAGGACACCGAGCAGTACCACGTCTGCCTGGCCGCTCCCGGAATCTCACGCTCCGATCGCCGCCGCTTCGCGGCCTCGCTCCTCGACGGAATCCTCGGCGGCTCGGCGTCCTCACGCCTGTTCCAGGAGATCCGCGAGAAGCGTGGGATGGCCTACGCCGTCTACAGCTTCGCGTCCCAGTACACGGACACGGGCCAGATCGGGATCTACATCGGCACGCGGGAAGAGAACCTGCGCGAATGCCTCGAGATCACGCGAGAGCAGATCGCCGATGTGGCCGCGGGCAACCTCCGGCCCGACGAGCTCGAGCGCGCCAAGGAGAACATGAAGGGGCGGATCATGCTCTCGATGGAATCGACCTCGAACCGGATGAGCCGTCTCGGCAAGTCACTGATCTCCGACACCGAGTTGCTCTCGATCGAGCGGATTGTCGCCGAGATCGAGGCGGTCCAGCCTGAGGAGCTGGCCGAGCTCGCGGGCGTCCTGCTCGCGCCGGAGAGGCTCTCCGCCGCCGGGATCGGCCCGAACGAGAGGCGGTTTCTGGCCGCGATCGGGCGGGTCAACCCGGAGCTGGCCAAAGCGGCATGAAGGTCGCCCTCTTCGGGCACCGCGGCAAGGTCGGATTGGTGCTGGCTCCCGCACTCGGGGCGGCCGGGCACGAGGTGCGCGGGATCGGGCGTGGGGAGGAGGAGGACCTCGCTGGCGTCGACGTCGCAGTCGACTTCACCGAGCCGAGCGCAGCCGGGGCGAACGCGCGCGCGGCCCTCGAGCAGGGCGTCCCGGCAATCGTCGGCACGAGCGGCATGCCGGCCGAGGAGCTGGAGGCGCTCGAAGCATTGGCGCTCGAGCGCGAGCTGCCGCTGCTCGTCGTCCCGAACTTCGCGATCGGCGCCGTCCTGATGATGCGCTTCGCGGAGGCCGCGGCCGAGCACCTGCCGCGCGCGGAGATCGTCGAACTCCACGGCGAGGCCAAGAAGGACGCGCCCTCGGGCACCGCGCGCGCGACGGCTGAACGCCTGCCGGGCGGCGTCCCGATCCATTCGGTCCGGCTGCCGGGGCTCGTTGCGCACCAGGAGGTGCTGTTGGGAGGCGAGGGCCAGCTGCTGACGATCCGCCACGACACGCTGTCTCGGGATGCGTTCGTTCCCGGCGTGCTGCTCGCGCTCGAGAAGCTGCGAACGCTGGAGCCAGGTCTGACCGTGGGGCTCGACCGGTTGCTGGTGTGAAGATCGAGCGCGTCGGCGAGGCCGAGCTGCCGGAGCTTCTGCCGCTGGTTCGCGCCTACTGCGACTTCTACGAATCGTCGCCCTCGGACGAGGACTTGCTCGCACTCGCCCGCGCGCTGATCGCCGAGCCCGAGCACGAAGGCCTCCAGCTGCTCGCGCGAGACCAGGACGAGCGACCTGTCGGCTTCGCGACGATCTACTGGAGCTGGGCGACGTCCGCTGCCGTGCGGATCGGGATCATGAACGACCTCTTCGTGGCGCCGGAGGCACGTGGATCGGGCGTCGCCGAGGCGTTGATCGAGGCCTGCCGGGCCGAGTGCGCCGCGCGAGGCGCCTCCAGGCTGACCTGGCAAACCGCGCCGGACAACGAGCGGGCGATGAAGGTCTACGACCGCGTCGGCGGCACCCGCGAGCAGTGGGTCGATTACTGGCTGCCGGCAGGAGGCCCGGCGATGGAAGCGGAATAGAATTGACAGCCGTGCTGGGCGAAATCCTCACCGCGACCGTGACGCCCTTCGACGCCGACGGGGCCGTCGACTACGACCGCTACGCAGAGCTGTGCACGTTCCTCGTCGAGAATGGCTCCGACGGGGTCGTCGTCTCCGGAACGACCGGCGAGTCGCCCAACCTCTCCGACGACGAGCGTCTCCAGCTCCTGCGCACGGCGCTCGATGCGGTCGGCGACCGCGCCACAGTGGTGGCCGGAACGGGCACCTACTCGACCGCACATTCCGTGCACCTGACCGAGCAGGCGCACCAGGCGGGAGCGCACGCCTTCCTCGTCGTCACGCCCTACTACAACAAGCCGCCGCCGCGGGGGATCGTGGCGCACTTCGAGGCCGTCGCCGCAGCGAGCGACCGGCCGGTGATGGTCTACAACATCCCCGGGCGGGTCGTGATCAACATCGAGCCGGAGACGATGGCCGAGCTCGCGGAGATCCCGAACATCCAGGCGGTCAAGCAGGCGAACGACGACCTCGACCAGGCACGGAAGGTCGTCGAGCTCGGGCTCGACCTCTATGCCGGTGACGACGCGCTCGTCCTGCCCTTCGTCGAGCTCGGCGGCAGGGGCGGCGTCTGCGTGCACACGCACGTCGTCGGACCGCAGGTGAAGGAGATGGTCAACCGCTTCCGCGACGGCGACGTCGATGCCGCCAGGCTGATGGACCAGGAGCTTGCGCCGGCCTACGAGCTGATCGGCGTCACCGTCGGTCCGATTCAGATCAAAGCGGCGCTGAACCTGCTCGGTCGCGACGTCGGCGGGCATCGGCTGCCGCTGGTCGAGGCGACCGAGGACGAGAAGGACCAGATCCGGGCCTGTCTCGAACGGCTCGGCGCTTTCGAAACCGCCCGCGCTTAGCTCTCGCTGACGGCCGAAACGGCCTTGATCATCCTCTGACCTTGCTCCGGGCGATGAGCCAGGGTGAGCGCGAGCTCGTCGGCGGCCTCGGTCAGCGTCAGGTGAACATGGGCCGGCAGGCGCCGTGGAACGCCCAGGACGAGAAAACCGACGAGCGCACTGTTCTCCCGCCTGAGCGGCAGAGCAACGAGCACCCCGTCGTGCTGGAGCTCGAAGCCTCCCGCCGAGAGCACGGTCGCGCCTGACTCGGCCTCGCGGACGAGCCAGCTCGTCAAGACAGCCAGATGCGGCCCGTCGGTGCCCCATTCGCGGGCGATCGTGCCGCCGAGGCCGTCCTCCTCCCAGTCGATCAGCGCACCCCAGCTCGCGCCGCACGCTCGGGCGAGCACGGGTGTCAGTCGGTCGAAGGAGGCTTCGCGGTCCGGGCCATGGCCGACCGCGTCGAGCACGGACTGAGTCAGGCGGGCGACCGCGATGCGTCGCCTGACGTAGAGAGCGAGCCCGGCAACGCCGACAGCGCCGCCGGCGACGACGAGCTCGAGCTGATGGAAGGCTGCCGCGACGAGCGCGAGCGTCACTCCGGCGATCGCGATCAGCTCGGGCCGGTCACGCAGGTCGCGCGCGCCGGGGATGACGGGCACGCGGTAGGGGACTGCGGCATCGCGCAGCTCAGCGAGCTCCTCGGGCGCGAGCACGGCAGTCGGGTCCTGCCCGCGCTCCAGGGCGATGAAGGCTTTGGCCACTGTGGGATGAAACTGGGTGCCGCTGTTCCGCTCGATCTCGGCAAGCGCCTCGTCGTGCGAGAGAGCCGGCCTGAAGGGGCGCTCCGTCGTCATCGCGTCGAAACTGTCGGCGACGATCAGGAAGTGCGAAGCGAGCGGCAACGCGGCGCCCTCGATGCCGTAGTAGCCCTCCCCGTCGTAGCGCTCGTGGTGGAACTCGACCGCGCGCGCCTGCGCGGCTGCGAACTCGAAGCGCTGCATCAGGCGGGCGGAAAGACGGGGATGCCGGCGCATCGCGGCCCACTCGTCTCCGTCCAGTCGCCCCTCCTTGCGGAGCACCGAGGCGTCCACGGCGACCTTGCCGAGGTCGTGTAGCCGCGCGGCCCAGCGTAGGCGGTCGATGTCCGAGAACGGGAGGCCGAGCGAGCGGGCGAGCCGGTCGACCGAGCGCGCGACCCGGATCGAGTGCTGATAGGTAGACGGGTCCCGCTCGTCGACGATGTTCGCGAAGGTCTCGAGCGCCTGGAGCGTCTCGCGACGCACGCGCGCCAGGCGCGTGTAGGCGACGTGGACGACGAGGGCGACTGGGACGAGGGCGACGAGGTTCCAGGGGTGATCGGTCGCGAAGAGTGCGATCGCCGCCCCGAGCGCGGCCTCGCCGGCGCCCGCCGCGAAGTCCGGCTGAAAGGCTTCGTGAGCCGCAACGACCTGCATCAGCGTCGTGCGGATGGTCAGGTAGACGAGCGCGAGGGCCGCCAGCGGGCCGAGGTCGGCGAGCAGCTCGAGGCGGCCCGTGTGACCGCCGGCCGCGAGGAAGGCATAGCCGCCGGCAAGGGTCGCCAGGGTCAGCGTCGCCGCCTCGAAGGAGACGGCGCCGAGCGACCGGTCGCGAAGGCGACGGACGCCGAATGCTGCGCCGCCCGCGAGCAGCGCGGCCGGCCAGGGGCCAACGATGATCGCGGCTGCCATCTGCAGGGCGGCGGCGATCCGGAACGGCTCGAAGTCGGAAGGCTCCCGCGTGCGAATGCGATCGGCGTCCTGGACGAGCTCGGTCACGATCAGGGCCGCGGCGAAGAGCGCCACCGCGGTCCAATCGGAGACTCCGCTCAACAGTTTCAGCGCAGCGACGGCAAGCGCTGCGAAGCCGAGCGCGATCACGGCGGCGCGCGAGGAGGACACTCGCATCTCGTGTGTATCGGTACGGGTGGCTCGCACCTAAACTGCTCCAGATGTCGGAACCGATGAGAATCATCCCGCTGGGCGGCCTGGGCGAGGTCGGCAAGAACATGACGGTCTACGAACAGGGCGGCGATGCGATCGTCGTCGACGCCGGGCTGGCCTTCCCCCGCGACGAGCACCTCGGCGTCGATCTGATCCTGCCCGACTTCACTTATCTCCGCGAGCGGGAGAAGCCGGTGCGCGCGGTGATCCTGACGCACGCGCACGAGGACCACGTCGGCTCGCTCCCGTACCTTCTGCGGGAGGTCACGGTCGACGAGGTCTGGGCGACGCGGCTGACGCTCGGTCTCGTCAAGTCAAAGCTCGACGAGCATGGGCTCCTGCGTGCCTCGGAGCTGCGCGAGCTGGATCCCGAGGCCGGCGTGATCGAGCTCGGTGTTTTCCGCGCAGAGTTCGTGCGCATGGCGCATTCCGTCCCCGATGCCGTGGCGGTCGTGCTCGAGACGGAGGCGGGACGCGTGCTTCACACGGGCGACTGGAAGCTCGACCACACTCCGGTCGACGGCCTTCGCACGGACGTAGGGCGGCTCGCCGAGCTCGGCAACCGCGGTATCGACCTTCTCCTCGGTGACTCGACCAACGCCGAGCGTCCCGGTGTCACCGGCTCCGAGCGGCTGGTCGGGGAGGCGTTCAGGCAAATCATTCCGCAGCGGGAAGGGCGGATCCTGGTCGCCTCGTTCGCGTCCAACGTCCATCGCATGCAGCAGGCCGTCGACGTCGCCGTCGACGTCGGCCGCAAGGTCTGCGTCGTCGGGCGCTCGATGCGCAAGAACCTGAACATCGCCCGCAACCTCGGCTACATCGAGATGCCCGAGGACGCGCTGATTCGCCCTGCCGAGCTGGACGAGTACGAGCCTGGGCAGGTGCTGATCCTCTGCACCGGCTCCCAGGGCGAGCCGCTTTCGGCGCTCGTTCGGATCGCCTACAACGACCATCCGGCGGTTCACGTCGAGCGCGGAGACACGGTCATCATCTCGGCGCGTCCGGTGCCCGGGAACGAGCTGCGCGTCCACGACGCGATCAACCAGCTGGCGAAGGCCGGCGCGGAGGTCCTGCACCAGGAGAACGCGCCAGTCCACGTGTCCGGTCACGGGCACGCGGAGGAGCTGCGGACGATGATCTCCCTGGTTCGCCCGAAGGCGATGATGCCCGTGCACGGCGAGTTTCGGATGCTGGCGGCGCACGCTCGGTTGGCTGAGGAGGGGGGAGTGCCTCCCGAGGCGATCGTGCTCGCCGAGAACGGCTCGGTCGTCGAGCTCTCGCCCCACGGGGCCAGGATCGTCGACGACGTCGCCTCCGGCGTCACCTTCGTGGACGGCCTCGGGGTGGGCGACGTCCACGACGTGGCGCTGCGCGACCGGCGGCACCTGTCGGAGGACGGCGTCCTGATCGTGGTCGCGACACTGGGCGGCTCGAACGGGCGGGCGACCGCCAGCGCGCCCGAGCTGATCGCCCGTGGCTTCGCCGATCCCGGCCCGCTGCTCGACGAGATGCAACAGGAGGCCTCCCGTGTGCTCCAGGATTGCCTGGAGGAGAACATCCTCGAGATCAAGCTGCTCCAGGAGCACCTCCACGACGGGCTCGGGCAGCTGATTTACGACCGCACGGGTCGACGGCCGATGATCCTTCCTGTAGTTGTAGAAGTATGAGTGTAGAAGTATGAGTGTCCGCGCGAAGTACGAGCCCGGGTGGGCCGATGTGCTCGAGGACAACGCGGTCGACCAGGCGACCGCGCAGCGGCTGGTCGGCCAGCTCGGTGCCTGTGAGGCCAGCGCCCTGGCCTTCTGCCGGCTGCTCGAGCGCTGGGCGCGCGGCGAGCCGGAACCGGCGACGCCGGGACGGCGGCAGGCCGCGCTGCGCCGCGCGGCCGATCGCGTGGAGACGGCGATGACGGGCCTGGAAGGGCCGCTCGGGCGCTACCTGCTCGAGCTGGAGGCCGATCAGGCTGAGGGTCGCTCCTGGTACGGAGCCCCCGGGGCCGCCGAGCTGCTCGAGTGGGAGCCGATCCTCAAGCGTGCCGGTGTGCACGCCAGCGCGATCCGCGTCGCCCAGACCTACCTCGAACTGGCCGTCTTCGTCCGAGCGCTGCAGGGTCTCGCCGACACTGCACGAATCCGCGCCTCACTCGACCGATCCTCGCTCTGGGCCGGCCTCTTCGACCTCCGCGAGAACCTGCTCGGCCGCACGCTCGAAGACCTGCGCGCGCTTGCCGCCTGAGGCGCCCCGCCTCACGGTCGTCGGCTCGGTCAATCTCGACCTCGTCACGCGCACTGAGCGGTTGCCGCGGCCGGGAGAGACGGTCACGGGCGCGACCTTCGACCGCTATCCGGGCGGCAAGGGGGCCAACCAGGCCGTCGCGGCCGCCCGGCTCGGCGCGGACGTCACCTTCTTCGGCTGCGTGGGCAAGGACGTGCTGGCCGACGAGGCGCTCGCCGGCCTGCGCGAGGCGGGAGTGGACCTTCGTGTCGACGCCGGGGAAGCATCAACTGGCATCGCGTCGATCATCGTCGACGCGGCCGGGGAGAACGTCATCGTGGTCGCCCCGGGAGCGAACCGGGAGCTCGCGGCGCCGGAGCTCTCCGGCGAGGAAACGGTGCTCTGCCAGCTCGAGATCCCCGTCGAGACGGTCGAGGCCTGCGCGAAGATGGCTGGCTCGTTCTGGCTCAACGCCGCGCCGGCCGTCCCGCTGCCGGTGGCCCTCGTCGAGCGGGCCGAGGTCGTCGTCGCCAACCAGTACGAGCTCGATGCGTTGCCGGTCGCACCCGCGCGCGCCGTCCTGACGCTGGGCGAGGAGGGCGCGGTGCTGCTCGAAGGCGGACGCGAGATCGAGCGGGCCCGTCCGCCTCGCGTCGACGTCGCCGACGGGACGGCCGCAGGCGACGCCTTCACGGCGTGCCTGGTCGTGTCGCGGCTCGAAGGCCGGTCCTGGGACGAGGCCCTGCGACGCTCCTGCGCCGCCGGCGCCCTCGCAGCGAGCAGGCCCGGTGCTCAGCCGTCGCTGCCCACCGCCGCAGAGGTCGATGAAATCCTGACGGCATGAGCACTCCGATCCTCCTCGACTGCGACCCTGGCCACGACGACGCGATCGCGATGCTGCTCGCGCTCGGCAGCCCCGAGCTCGAGCTGCGAGGAATCACGACGGTCGCCGGCAACCAGACGCTGGAGAAAACAACCGCGAATGCGATTCGCGTGCTCGAGCTCGCCGAGGCGGACATCCCCGTCGCCGCCGGCGCCGGCCGGCCGCTTGTGCGTGAGCCGTACGTGGCCGCCGACGTCCACGGCGAGACCGGGCTGGACGGCCCCGACCTGCCGCCGCCCCGCGGCGAGCCCGTGGCGGAGCACGCCGTCGACTTCCTGGCCGAGCGCATCGCGGGGACGACCCTTGTGGCCACAGGTCCGCTCACGAACGTCGCGTTGCTGCTCGCGCGATATCCGGACGCGAGGCCCGAGCGCCTGGTGCTGATGGGCGGCGCGATCGCGGAGGGCAACGTGACGCCGGCGGCCGAGTTCAACATCTGGGCCGATCCCGAGGCGGCTGCCCGCGTCTTCGCGAGCGACCTGGACGTGACCATGGTCGGTCTCGACGTCACGCACCAGGCGCTCGTGACCGCCGAGCACGCCGCGCGACTGCGAGCCAACGGCCGGATCGGAGGCGTCGTCGCCGACCTGCTGGCTTTCTACGGCGCCTTCCACAAGCAGGTCTATGACTTCGACGGCTCGCCGATCCACGACGCCGTCGCGGTCGCGCAGGTGGCCCGGCCCGAGCTGCTGGAGCTGCGGGCGCTCAACGTCGAGATCGACTGCGAGTCGACGCTTTGCCGCGGCCGCACGGTCGTCGACGTCTGGGGCCGGAGCGGGCGGGAGCCCAACACGAATGTCGCGGTAGGCATCAATGCGGACGGATTCATCGAATTGCTTCTGGAGCGCCTGGGCGGTCTCGACCGATAAGGGAAGCGAACAAGCGGGAAGGCAGGGGTTCGAGGGGCGCTTGTCGAATGACTCGCGGCCGTGGCCCGCCGTCGCAAGAAGCGAACGCTGAAGCCGCGCACGCCTGCACGCGTGCGCAAGAAGAGACGCGCGGTCAAGCACGCGTACGGCCACCAGCATCCCGAGCTGATCGGCCTCTTCCTGGCCGCGCTCGGGGTCTTCCTCTCGACCGTCGTCTACCTGGGGTGGAGCGGCGGTTACGCCGGCGCCCTGGCCGCTGACGGGCTCGACGCCCTGATCGGCGCGGCGCGGGTGATCTTTCCGCTCGCCTGCCTGATCGTCGGCGCGCTGATCCTGGCGCGCAGCGAGCTCGTCGACATGCGCCCCTTCCGCACCGGCCTCGTCGTCTTCACGGCCGGCTTGATGCTCACCCTCGGAACCGCGCACGGGGGCTACCTCGGAACCGGATTGACGAAGGCCTTCGGGATCGCGCTTGGCGGCACCGGCGTCGTCGTGATCGGCGTCACCACGCTGATCGCCGGGTCGCTGCTCCTAACCGGCGCCTCCGCGGGAGCGCTGATCAGGCGCTCCGGGCGGGCGGTGCGCGCCAGCGCCGCAGCAGCCCGCCGGGCCCGTGCCGCGACGATGCCGGACCTGCGCCTGGTCGAGCCGATCGCCGAGGGCAAGTCAATCGCCCCGGCTCCAGCAACAGCGCCGATCGACGCCGTCAGCGACTACCCGGACGTGGTCGAGGCCGACGCGCCGCCGCCGCTTCTGCTCGACGACCCGGAGACGGAGCCCGACCAGGCGAGCCTCTTCGACGTGGGGGAGGCAGTTGCAAAGGACTACCGGCTGCCCGACCGCGAGATCCTGCGCCGTTCACCGGCCGGCGGCGGCAACTCTGCCGATCAGAACGCGAAGGTAGCCGAGGCGCTTGTCCAGACGCTCGCCCACTTCGGCGTCGACGCCAGCGTGATCGGGCAGATCTCGGGCCCACGGGTGACGCGCTACGAGCTCCAGCTCGCCCCGGGAACGAAGGTCTCGAAGGTCGCAGCCCTGAAGGACGACCTCAGCTACGCCCTTGCCACAACCGAGATCCGGATCCTGGCGCCGATTCCCGGCAAGCAGGCCGTCGGCGTCGAGCTGCCGAACTCGAGCCCGAACTACGTCGCCCTCGGCGACATCTTCGACGACCTGCCCGCCACGGCGAGCCCGCTGTCGGTCTGGCTCGGCAAGGACATCTCCGGCGCCGCCGTCTGGACCGACCTTGCGCGCATGCCGCACGTGCTGATCGCCGGCACCACCGGTTCCGGTAAGTCGGGCTGCATCAACACGATCCTGACCTCGATCCTGCTCCGCTCGACGCCCGACGACGTTCGCCTGATCCTGATCGACCCCAAGAAGATCGAGCTCAACTACTACGAGGCGATCCCGCACCTGCTGACGCCGGTGGTCTCGAGCCCGAAGGAGGCGTCGATCGTGCTCGCGAACGTCGTCAGCGAGATGGAGCGCAGGTACGAGCGGCTCTCCGCTGTCCGCGCTCGCAACCTCGCGGAGGCCAACCGCGCCTTCCGCTCGCGTGGCGAGTCCACCATGCCTCACCTGCTCGTCGTCATCGACGAGCTCGCCGACCTGATGATGATCGCGCCCCAGGACGTGGAGGACGCCGTCATCAGGCTGGCCCAGAAGTCGCGCGCCGTCGGGATCCACCTCGTGCTCGCGACCCAGCGCCCTTCGGTGGACGTGATCACCGGCATGATCAAGGCGAACGTCCCCTCGCGAATCGCATTCGCAGTCTCCAGCCAGACCGACTCGCGCGTCATCCTCGATGCGTCCGGCGCCGAGAGCCTCCTCGGCCAGGGAGACATGCTCTTCAAGCCGCTCGGCACTTCGCGCCTGCAGCGCCTTCAGGGCGCGTACGTGAGCGAGGAAGAGATCGCTCTGGTCGTCGAGCAGTGCCGCGCCCAGCGCGAGCAGGAGCTTGACGAAAGCCTCCTCGAGGCTCCCGAGCCCGCGCCCGAGGATCACGACGACGGGGACGGAGAGTTCGACCCCGACGAGGACCCGCTGCTCGAGCGGGCGATCGAGATCGTGGTCACGGCCCAGACGGCTTCGACCAGCTTGCTGCAGCGGCGTTTGCGCGTCGGTTACACCCGGGCAGGCCGCCTGATCGACATGCTCGAGCGCCGTGGGATCATTTCTGGCTACGAGGGCTCGAAACCGCGCCGGGTACTGGTCGAAGAGGCCGAATTGTCGCGTGTGATCGCCAACTAAAGGCGACCTTCAGACGTCTTACATCCCGAGGGCTCGCCGTGACGGGGTCTGGCGGGTTAGCATCGAAAAACACTCTCATCCCGGGTAGGAGGGAACACACGTGAAAGGCAAGACAATTCTGCTGTGGCTCGGCGTGGTCGCGATTAGCGCGCTGATCGTTGGGGCCACGGCGAGCGCGCAGCGCTCTGCAACGTTCAAGGCGGCGTTCGTGACGGACACGAACGGCCTCAATGACAAAGGCTTCAACCATCTCGGCAACCTTGGCCGGCTCAAGGCCCAGAAGCAGCTGAAGATCGGGACGAAGGTCTTCACGTCCACGTCGGAATCCGACTACTTGCCGAACGCAGTTGCGGCAGCACAGACGTACGGCGCCGGCGCCGTCGTGATGAACGGCTTCCTGCTCGCCGACGCGACCAACACGGCTGCGAAGCAGTTCCCGAAGGTGAAGTGGGCGATCACGGACTTTCCGAGAGTCGCTCTCGCCGACAAGCCAACGAACGCCTACGGCCTGACTTTCCGCTCCGAGCAGTCGGGTTATCTGGTCGGTTACCTAGCCGCCGAAGTGATCAAGGCGAAGGTCGGCTGGGCCGGAAAGCTGAAGAGCAAGAAGCTCGTCATCGGCGCCGTGGGCGGCAAGAAGATCCCATCGGTGGACAACTGGATCGCCGGCTACCGTGCGGGCGCGAAGGCCGTCGACAAGAGGTTCCAGGTGAAGATCGACTACTCCGGCGACTTCGTGAACTCGATCGCGCCGAAGTGCAAGGAGCTCGCGCTCAAGCACATCTCGCAGGGTTCGCAGGCTGAGTTCGCCGTCGCCGGCGGCTGCGGCCTCGGCACGCTCCAGGCGGCCAAGTCGAAGAAAGTGTGGGGCATCGGCGTCGACGCCGACCAGCACTATCTCGGCCCGCACATCCTCACGAGCGGCACGAAGCGCGTGGACACCGCGGTGTTCACGTTCTACAAGCTCGCGAAGGCCGGGAAGCTCGGCACGGGCCACGATCTCGTCTTCAACCTGAAGAACAAGGGCCAGGACGTCGGGGTCATCAGCGCGAAGGTGCCGAAGAGCCTCATTGCCAAGATGAACCTGCAGAGGCCGAAGATCATCAGCGGCAAGATCAAGGTTCCGTCGACGCTCTAGTCGTCCTTAAGGAACCTGCATTCACGAGGGGGCGCCGACCGGCGCCCCCTCGTGCTGCTCCATCCCCTTCAGTTACTTAGAATCGCCGGGGATGTCCGCTGCCCCGCCGATCATCGAGTTGCGCGGGATCACCAAGCGCTTCCCAGGAATTGTCGCGAACGACCACATCGACTTCGACCTGCGTCGAGGCGAGGTACACGCCCTACTGGGCGAGAACGGCGCCGGCAAGTCGACCCTGATGAACGTCGTCTACGGGCTCTACCGCTCGGACGAGGGCGAAATCGTGGTCGACGGCAAGCCGGTCGTCTTCCACTCGCCGAACGACGCGATTCGAGCCGGGATCGGGATGGTGCACCAGCATTTCATGCTGATCCCGGTCATGACGGTGGCCGAGAACATCGTGCTCGGCAACGAGCCGACCGAGGCCGGCCTCTTCCTCGACCATTCCGCCGCCGACAAGCGCGTGCGCGAGCTTGCCAGGACGTTCAACTTCGCCATCGACCCGGACGCGCGCATCGAGAACATCACCGTCGGCCAGCAGCAGCGCGTCGAGATTCTCAAGGCGCTCTACCGGGGCGCGGAAATCCTGATCCTCGACGAGCCGACGGCGGTGCTGACGCCGCAGGAGGCGATCGATCTGTTCGAGATCCTGCGCACGCTGACGACCGAAGGCATGTCGGTCATCTTCATCAGCCACAAGCTGCACGAGGTGCTCGACATCGCCGATCGGATCAGCGTCCTCCGCCGCGGCAAGCTCGTGGACACGGTCGCCCGAGAGGGCGTGACCGAGCAAAGGCTGGCCGAGTTGATGGTCGGTCGCGAGGTCACGCTGCGCGTCGAGAAGACGCCCGCGCAACCCGGGCCCACGCTGCTCAGGGTCGAGGACCTCGAGGTCCTCGACGACCGCGGCCTTCCCGCCGTCAAAGGCCTCAACTTCGACGTCCGGGCCGGAGAGATCGTCGGGATCGCCGGCGTGGACGGCAACGGCCAGACCGAGCTGATCGAGGCCCTGACCGGGCTGCGCAAGGCGTCCGCGGGCCGGGTCCTGCTCGGCGATCATGACATCAGCCACGACTCCGTCCACCAGCGCCTTGCCGCGGGTCTGGGCCACATCCCGGAGGACCGCCTCCGCCGCGGAATGATCCTCGACTTCACGCTCGCGGAGAACCTCTCACTGCACGACTACCGCGATGAGCCGATGTCGCGGTTCGGCTGGTTGCACCCGAGCCGGATGATTGCGGCCGCACGTCGGCTGATCGCCGAGTTCGACGTGCGTGGTGGGCGTCCAACCTCGAGGGGATCCGAGCTCTCGGGCGGCAACCAGCAAAAGCTGGTGATCGCCCGCGAGGTCTCACGCGATCCACGACTTCTGATCGCCGCGCAGCCGACGCGAGGGCTTGACGTCGGCGCGATCGCGTTCGTCCACCAGAGGCTCGTCGCCGAGCGCGACGAGGGGCGCGCCGTGCTGCTGGTCTCGCTCGAGCTCGACGAGATCCAGTCCCTGTCGGACCGCATCCTCGTCATGTACGAGGGCCAGATCGCCGGCGAGTACCCGCCGGAGGTCAGCGCCGAGACGCTCGGCCTGGCGATGATCGGCGCCACGCGGGAGCAGGAGGCGGTGGCGTGAGCGAGGGACTTCCGCCGACGACGCCCGGCCCTGTAGAGGAGCAGCCGCACCAGGAGCCGGGCGGATACGCGCCCAGCGTGGCCGAGCGCTTCGACGTCTTCTCCCGCGCCGGCGGCGTGGTCACGCCGGTCATCACTACCCTGCTCGCCTTTCTGATCGCAGGCCTCGTCGTCCTCGTCACCACCGGCCACAACCCGCTCTCGACCTACCGGGCGATCTTCGACGGGACGGGGTTGAGTTGGTTCTTGCATCCGGGCAGCCACCACATCGACATCCCGTTCACCAACCACCACGTTTGGTTCCCCTGGAACACGAACAGCTTCGAGTCGAAAGACGCCTACGCGCTGCAGCAGACCTTGCTGCTGACGACGACGCTGATCTTCACCGGCCTGGCGGTCGCCTTTGCGTTCCGCTGCGGCCTCTTCAACATCGGGGGGCAGGGTCAGTACATCGCCGGCTCGCTCGCGGCCGTCTGGGTGGGCTCGTCGTTCGCGAGCATGGCGCACTTCCCGCACGTGCTCCTCGCGATCGGCGCAGCCGCCGTCGCCGGCGCCCTGCTCGCCGGGATCGCAGGCTTCCTGAAGGCCACCGTGGGCGCCCACGAGGTGGTGGTCACGATCATGTTGAACTGGATCATGTTTTGGGGGGGGCAGTGGGCCCTGGGCGAGGGCGGCCCGCTCAACCACAATGCGGCTACCTCGACTTCGGCCGACGTGACGGCGAGCGGCAAGCTGCCGACCTTCTGGGGCCTCGGTGTCCTTCAGGGCGCCCACGTCGGCCTCTTCATCGGGATCGTCGCGCTGGTCGTGTACGCGCTCATCCTCAACCGCACGACGCTCGGCTACGAGGTGCGCGCGGTCGGCCACAGCCCAGACGCAGCGCGTTACGGCGGCATCAACGTCGGCCGGAGCTACTTCCTGGCAATGGCCATCGCCGGCACCTTCGCCGGCCTCGGGGGCGCGATGGACGTGCTCGGCTGGGAGTACCGCGTGGCGTCGAGCACGATCTCGCTCTCTCAGATCGGCTTTCTTGGCATCGCAGTCGCGCTTCTCGGCCGCAATACCGCAGTCGGCACCGGGCTCGCCGCGCTCCTGTTCGGTGCGCTGCTCACCGGAACGTCGCAGCGGAACCTGGATCCGTCGATCTTCAAGCCCGAGCTCGCGAGCAATCTGACCTTGCTGATTCAGGGGCTCGTCGTCCTCTTCGTGGGCGCCGACCTGCTGATCCTCTACGCCTGGAACGCGCGCAAGAAGCTCAAGCCGAGGCGGACCCGCGCCGGGCCGGAGCCGGAGGCGGCCGGATGAGCACGCTACGCGTCCAGTTTGGCTGGAGACCTCGGACTGGAATTCATCTTCCGGTCCAACGAACCGCTCACGAGGTTGGTCAATGAGCACTCTCGCCGTCGCCGCCCGACCCGTTACGCGCCTGACCACACCGAAGGCCTTCGGTGTGCTTGGAATCTTCCTGGGGATCGTTTCCTGCTGGCTGACCCTGCCGCCGATCCACGCCCGCGGGCTCGGGTGGCCGATCGTGTTCGCGATCTTTGCCCTGGCAGCCGGGATCGCCTCGGTCACCCGTGGGGGCGGCCGCGTCGGCTGGGGTGCGGTGGCGGCAGCGCTCCTCGGCGTGAGCCTCGGCATCTCCGCGCAGCAATCAGGCGTCGGGAACCTCGATCTCGTCTTCGCCTGGTCGGTGCTCCTCGGCGCGACCCTCCGCTATGCGACCCCGCTCGCCTTCGCGGCGATGGGCGGGCTTTTCTCGGAGCGGAGCGGTGTTGTCAACATCGGCCTCGAGGGGATGATGCTGATGGGTGCCTTCTTCGGCTTCTGGGGCGCCGACCGCTTCAACTCCTGGCCGCTCGGCCTCGTCGTCGCAATGGTCGCCGGCGCCGCCCTCGCGGCCGTGCACGCGTTCTTCTGTATCAACCTGCGGGCCGACCAAATCGTCGTCGGGACGGGGATCAACTTCCTCGCGCTCGGCATCACCGGTTACGCGTTTGTGGACATCTACGGCGCCCAGGGCTCGCCGACGGACGTGCCGTCGGTCGGCAGCCCGTCCTTTCACTTCCTGAGCCACATACCGGACGTCTCGATCGGCCCTGTCAAGTTCGGGGGGACGTTCCTGGACTCGGTCTTCGGCGACCTCAACTACATGATCTGGCTCAGCTTCATCCTGTTGATCGTGACCTACATCGTCCTCTTCAGGACGACGCTCGGGCTGCGGATCCGGGCGGTGGGCGAGCACCCCCGCGCGGCCGACACGGTCGGGATCAAGGTGTACGCGATCCGGTACGGCGCGGTGATCACTTCGGGCGCGCTGGCCGCGCTCGGCGGCGCGTACCTCTCGGTCGCCGACGTCGGCCTGTTCGACCAGAACCTGACTGGGGGGCGCGGGTTCATCGCCATCGCCGCGATCATCTTCGGCAACTGGCGACCGTTCGGCGCCTACGCCGCTTGCCTCCTGTTCGGCTTCTCGAGCGCGTTGGGAGACCGCCTGCCCGCCTACTTCGGCCAGGGGAGCGCGACGCCCCTTCTCTTCAACACGCTGCCCTACGTGCTGACCCTGATCGCAGTCGCCGGTGTGATCGGCCGCTCGATTCCTCCCGCCGCAATTGGCCGTCCGTACGTCAAGCAGTAGCGTTCGCAGGGCGCGAAACGACCGGGCGCGCTTCTCGGTCCTCTTCGCGCTCCTTTCGCTGGCGACGATCCCGGCCGCGCTCTACGCCTCGCGGCTGAGCAACGTGAACGTCCCGCAGGCGGTGGCCGGCGAGGCCGTGGTCGGCACGCTGTTCGGCCTGATCGCCGTCCTGCTCGCGCGCGGCGCGCGTGTCCAGGTGGAACGGACGCTGACGCGGACCGGGGAGGGCGCAGCGCGTGCAGGAAAGTGGCTCGGGTTGCTGGGCCTTTGCCTCGGCTTGACCGCTGCGCTGGCGCTTGGATTCTTCGGTTTGCTGCTCTGGGCGGAGTAGTACGCGCTAGGGGCAATCCGCACTACAATCGCGCGAGCCCGTGTTCGAGATCGGCAACAGTCTCCGTGAAGCACGCCTGCGCCAACAGCTCGATTTCCCCGAGCTGGAGCAGCAGACCAAGATCCGCAGCAAGTACCTGAAGGCGCTCGAGGACGAGAAATTCGACCTCCTGCCGGCGCCGACATACGTCAAGGGCTTCCTGCGCAACTACGCCGACGCGCTCGGCCTGGAGGGGCAGCTCTACGTCGACGAGTACAACTCGCGCTTCGTCACCGGCGAAGAGGAGACGCCGCTGCGACCGCGCGACTATCAGCGGCGCCCGCAGGCGCTCGGCCCGCGGTTCGAGACCCGAGGTGTCCTTTTGATCCTGTTCGTGATCGGCGTCATTTTTGCCCTTTTCATCGCCGCCTGGAAGTTCGGCTCGGATAACAACACCCCCCGCCTAGTGGGCGTGAACCAGGCCGCGCCGGTGACGAAGCACAAGGCCGCCGCCAAGCCGATGGCGCGCCTCGTCCTGACGGCGACGAACGGGGACAGCTGGCTGCTCGTTCGTGCGAACTCCGCCAGCGGGCCGACGAAATACCAGGGAACGCTGCAGCAGGGGCAGCAGCTGCCGTTCACCAAGAAGCCGTTTCTCTACCGGCGCATCTGGATCGCTGCCGCGAAGCCTCAGAACCTGGTCGCGCGGCTGAACGGACATCTGACCGTGATCCCGGGCGCGGGGCGGGGCAAGGCCGCGCAGTTCATCGTGACGCCGAAGGCGATCTCGAAGGTGCCGCCAAGAACTTGAGCGGTCGCCCCCGGGCGGTCGTCATCGTCACCGGCAGCGAGCTCGTCCGTGGCGACCGCCGCGACCTGAACGGACCGTTTCTCGCCGCCGAGCTGGTCGGGGTGGGCATCGAGCCGGCGCGGATAGTGATCGTCGGCGATGCGCCGGACGAGCTCGAGGGCGCTCTTCGACTCGGCCTCGACACGGATCTCTGCATCGTCTCCGGAGGACTGGGCCCAACCCATGACGACCGGACGGTCGAGCTCGTCGGCAGGGTGCTTGGGCGGGAGCTCGAGGTGGATTCGGAGCTCGATCGGCAGATCGAGGCGGTCTCCCGTGGCCACGCCGACCGGCTGCGACGCCCTTATGCCGACTTCGCTCCGGGCGTCCGCAAGCAGGCGTCGCTGCCCGCCGGGGCCGAGTCGCTCGGCCTGGCCGGCACTGCGCCGGGCTTCGTCCTCGAAGCTGAAGGCCCCCTGTTCGTCGTGCTGCCGGGCCCGCCCCCCGAGCTCCGGCGACTCTGGGCTGCGGCGCTCAAGAGCGGGCCGGTTCGCGCGCTACTGGCGCGGACGGAGCCGCCGGAGCGGCGAACGCTCCGCTTCTACGGCGTCAGCGAGTCCGCCGTCGCTCGCGCGCTCGAGGAAGCCGGCGGCGAGGGGGAGGGGGTGGAGGCAACCATCTGCGCACGCGACTTCGAGATCCACGTCGATCTGGTCGTGGGGCCGAAGGGCGGTCCGAGGGCCGATGCGATTGCGACCGCCTTGCGCGCCCAGGTCGGCGAGTCGTTGTTCTCCGAGGACGAGCGGTCGATTGGAGCGCTGGTCCTGGACCTCTGCCGTTCGCACGGCCTGACGCTGGCGACGGCGGAGTCCTGCACCGGCGGCCTCGTGGCGGCCCGCCTAACCGCCGTTCCGGGCTCCAGCGACGTCTTCCGCGGCTCCGTGGTGGCCTATGCGGACGATGTGAAGGAGCGGGAGCTCGCGGTCCCGGCCGAGCTCCTGGCCGCTCACGGGGCCGTCTCGGCCGAGGTCGCAGCGGCGATGGCGGCCGGTGTCCGACAGCGGCTCGGGACCGACGTCGCCGTTTCGGTCACCGGTGTTGCCGGGCCGGGGGGAGGCACACCCGAAAAGCCGGTCGGCCTGGTCTACCTGCACGCCTCGGCGCCCGGCGGTGAGCTCTGGGCAGAGTTCAGCGTCCCTGCCGATCGCGAGACGATCCGGGTCCGGGCGACGGTGGCGGCCCTCCATCTACTGCGTCGTCTTCTGTCACAAGGCCTTGACGGTTCGGTGTGAATCCCGCTGCTAGCGTCGAGGGTCGTGAGCGCCTGCGTCTCTTCTGTGCCCTGCGTCTGCCCGACGATGCCGTCGACGAGCTGTCGCGCTGGCAACTCGGCTCCTTCGGAGCGAGTGATGGCATCCGCGTGGTCGCACCGGAGCACCTGCACGTCACGCTCGCGTTCCTCGGCAGCCGGCCTGGAGGAGAGCTCAAGGCGATCGCCACGGAGCTGCGCGCGGCCGCCGGGGACGCCGCACCTGCCACGCTCACAATCGCGCGCTTTCGCGAGACCCGGAGCGTCGGCATGCTCGTCTGCGACGACGAGGGCGGGCGGGCGACCGCTTTCGCGACGGATCTGCACGCTCGCCTGGAGCGGCTCGGCGTCTACGAGCCCGAGCGCCGGCCGTGGCTGCCGCACGTCACGGTCGCCCGTTTTCGCAGCCGGCCGCGCTTGCAGCCCGCGTTGCCCGACCTGGGATCCTTCGTGACGTCCGAGGCTGCTGTTTATATGTCCGTCCTGCGGCCGTCAGGGGCGCAGTACGAAGTCCTGCAATCGGTTGCGCTAGGAGGGAGCTAGAGGTGGATCGCGAGCAAGCACTGGACACCGCGCTCGGCCAGATCGAGCGCGCATTCGGCAAGGGCGCCGTGATGAAGATGAACGACGCCGCGGCGGTGTCGGTCGGCGCCGTTTCCTCCGGGTCTCTTGCGCTCGACCTCGCGCTGGGCATCGGCGGCTTGCCGCGAGGGCGGATCGTCGAGATCTTCGGCCCGGAGTCGTCGGGCAAGACGACGCTCGTCTACCACGTGATCGCGGAGGCGCAGCGGCGAGGAGGCATTTGCGCGTTCATCGACGCCGAGCACGCGATGGATCCCACCTACGCGAAGAACATCGGCGTCAACATCGACGACCTGCTCGTCTCCCAGCCCGACACGGGCGAGCAGGCGCTCGAGATCGCCGAGCTCCTGATCCGCTCGGGCGCCCTCGACGTCGTCGCGGTCGACTCGGTGGCCGCGCTGACGCCCAAGGCCGAGATCGAGGGCGAGATGGGGGACAGCCACGTCGGTCTGCAGGCCCGGCTGATGAGCCAGGCGCTGCGGAAGCTGGCCGGCACGCTCAACCGCACCGACACGATCTGCATCTTCACGAACCAACTGCGCGAGAAGATCGGCGTCATGTTCGGCAACCCGGAGACGACCCCGGGCGGCCGGGCGCTCAAGTTCTACTCGTCGGTCCGCCTCGACATCCGCCGGATCGAGACGCTCAAGGAAGGCGTGGAGGCGTACGGCAACCGCGTCCGCGTCAAGGTGGTGAAGAACAAGGTCGCGCCGCCCTTCAAGCAGGCCGAGTTCGACATCATCTACGGCACCGGCATCTCGTGGGAAGGCACGGTGCTCGACTCCGGGCTCGACCGCAAGGTCGTCACCAAGTCGGGCTCCTACTTCAGCTTCGGCGACGAGCGGCTCGGCCAGGGCCGGCAGAACGCCTCCGCGTTCCTGCGTGAGCATCCTGATGTGACGCAGCAGATCCTGGCGAAGATTCAGGCCGAAGCCGGCCCCGACCAGGTGGTCTCGGCGCGGCTGCTGCCGACCGCGGTCGAAGCACCCGCCGAAGAGGCGAAGAAGGCGAAGGAAGCCGAAGAGGCACTCGCCGAGGCCGAGAGCAACGGCGTCACGGCCAAAGCCGCAGCGGCGGGCGCCCGAGCCAAGTGAGCTCGGCCGTCGACGTGGCGGCCCGCGCGCTGGCGCGACGCGACCGCTCGGAGACGGACGTCAGGCGGATTCTCGCCCGGAAGGGTGTCTCGGACGTGGAGGCCGAGGAGGCGCTGGAGCGTCTACGAGACCTCGGGGCGCTCGACGACGGCCGCTTCGCCGCCGGTCGAGCGACGGCGCTTGCCGAGCGAGGATACGGCGACGCGGCGATCGCCGCACGCCTCGCGCGGGACGGCGTCGAGCGCGAGCTCGTCGACGCGACGCTCAGCGCTCTGGCGCCCGAGGGAGACCGAGCGGCGGCGCTTACGGCCCGACGCGGCGTGACACTGAGAACCGCGCGCTGGCTCGCGGGCCGCGGTTTCAGCGCGGATTCGATCGAGTCCGCCGTCGCGGGCATTGCGGACACCCGCGCGGCGGAGCTAGGATAGAGAGACCTACAACAGCAATTTGCCTGCATCTGACTGTTTCGCAATCGGTACCTGAAACGTGAACTCGTCCCCGACCAAGCAAGCTTTCGCGAGGCCGCAGCAGCGGTGAGCTAGCGGTTTACCTGGGCCCGAAGGCCCGGAACGAGGCACCCGATTCGAGGTCAGCCTGATGTGGGCGCATTGCAGGAGCGCCCATGTTCGTTCTCATCGGAATCCTGATCGGTCTGGCAGCAGGGGCCGCCCTTGCCTTCATCGCGCTCTATGCGCTCACCGGCTCGCGACTGGCGACCGCTCGGCGGACGCGCCAGCTGCTACTGACCGAAGCCCGCCGTGAAGCGGAGGCAATGCGCCGCGAGGCGCAGATCGAAGCCCGCGAGCAGTCGGTGAAATTGCGTGCCGAGGTCGAGGAGGAAGTCACCGAGCGGCGGGCGGAGATCATCAAGATCGAAGAGCGCGTGCTCGTGAAGGAAGACGAGATCGACCGCAAGCTGACGGAGCTGACCCGGCGCGAGCAAGGGGTTTCCGACAGGGAGACGCACTCCAGGCAGCTGCAGGAAGAGTTGAAAGAGGCAAAGGACGCCGAGCTGAGAGAGCTCGAGCGCGTCTCCGGGATGACCACGAACGAGGCGAAGGCGCATCTGCTCGGCCGTTCAGAAGATCTGATCCGGCACGAGCTCGCGCGGCGAGTGCGTCAGATGGAGGAGGAGGCGCAGACCGAGGCGAAGCGCCGCGCGCGCAATCTCGTCGCCGACGCGCTGCAGCGCGTGGCCGCCAACCATGCCTCCGAGACCACGGTCTCGCTGGTCGAGCTCCCGTCGGACGACATGAAGGGACGCATCATCGGCCGTGAGGGCCGCAACATCCGCACGCTCGAACACCTGACCGGCGTCGACTTCATCATCGACGACACGCCTCAGGCAGTCGTGCTGTCCTCCTTCGACGGGATCAGGCGGGAGATCGCCAAGCTCACGCTGGGGAAGCTGATCGAGGACGGGCGGATCCATCCCGCTCGCATCGAGGAGATGTACTACCAGTCGAAGGCGGAGATCGAAGAGCACATTGTCCATGCGGGCGAGCAGGCCGTCTTCGAGGCCAATTGCGGGCCCGTCCACGAGGAGCTGGTCAAGATTCTCGGCCGGCTCCGCTTCAGGACGAGCTACGGGCAGAACGTCCTCAAGCACACGCTGGAGGTCGTCCATCTCACCGGGATCATGGCGTCGGAGCTCGGCGCGAGTGTGAAGACCGCGCGCCGTGCGGCGCTCCTGCACGACCTCGGCAAGGCGCTGACCCACGAGATCGAGGGCTCTCACGCGGCGATCTCGGCGCAATTCGCACGCCGCTACGGCGAGAGCGACGCGGTCGTCCACGCGATCGAGGCCCACCACTACGAGGTGCAGCCACAGACCGTCGAGGCGGTGCTCCTGATCGCAGCCGACGCCGTCTCGGCTTCGCGGCCGGGCGCGCGAGGCGAGAGCCTGGAGCACTACATCAAGCGGCTGGAAGCGCTCGAGGAGGTGGCCGGACATCACGGCGGCGTCGAAAAGGTCTATGCCCTGCAGGCCGGCCGAGAGATCCGGGTGATCGTCAAGCCGACGGAGATCGACGACGACCAGGCGGTGCTGCTCTCACACGAGATCGCCCGCGAGATCGAGGATCAGCTCGAGTACCCCGGCCAGATCAAGGTCACGGTGATCCGCGAGAGCCGGGCCGTGGATGTGGCCAGAAACGCAACCGACGGCGCCTCGAGCGCGGTCGAAGAGGCCCCCTCGCCGAAGCAGGCGCTCGGCCAGCGCGCAAAATAGCCTGCACCTGGGCCGCTTTCGGCTGGTTTTACTGAAGACCGCCGATCAGCGCGCTACCATCCGGCGCTTCGGACCCGGTCAGGTGAGAAAACTCGATTTCGCAATGGTGGGCCTCGTCGTCGTGTTCGCGGTTGTCGCCGCGGCGGCAAGCACGGCTCCTCGCGCAGCGGCGCCGGCGGCGACCTGCGTCCAGCCGACGCAACCCGCCTGGATCGACTACGCCGACAAGTGGGTGCGATTCCGCCGGATGTTCTACCGGCCCGGTCTCGCGGTCACGCTGGCCCATACGGCCCCCGCGGCCCAGGCTCGGCGACGCGGCGCCCAGGTCACCTACTGGGACATGTCGCTGAAGACGGCGGTGGGAACGCCGAGCCGACCGGCGGACCCTGGCCGGATTCCGGGGGTGGCGGCCCGGCTCGTCTCGGCCGCCACGAAGGTGACGGGTTGCGGGACGCCGATCGTCGCCCTCAACGAGCTCTACGGAGCGCGGCTCGCCGCCAACTCGAGCCCGACGAATGCGCAATACCGCGCCAACGTGCTCGCGCTCGTGCGCGCGCTCGCGAGTCGCGGGGCTCAGCCTCATCTCCTCATCTCCGAGGGAGCAGAGACGGTCGGACCGTCCGGCGACTGGTGGCGCTCGGTCGCGGCGGTGACGACGATCGTCCGCGAGGTCTACATCTCGGCGCCGACCCTGGAGGGCCTCGGCTCATCCGGCTCGACGATTTACCTTCGGTTCCAGCTGCGCCGCGCTGTGCGGAACTTCACCACGATCGGCATCCCGAGTAGCCGCGTCGGGCTGGCGCTCGGTTTCCACGAGGGCCGCGGCGGACGCGCCGGTCTTTCGGCAGCCGACTGGTACGACGTCGTCAAGCGAGAGGGGCTCGCCGTGCGCCAGGTGGCAAGCGAGCTCGCCCTCGACTCGGTCTGGTCCTGGGGCTGGGCGACCTTCAGAGGCGCGCGGATGGATCCCGCCACCGTGGACGCCGCGTGCGTCTATCTGTGGTCGCGGGACCCGGCTCTCTGCGATGCAACGGCCGCGGCGGGCAAACGCTTCAATCCGTCTCGTTCCCAGCCGGCCGAGGAGCCGGGACGTGGCAACATCCGTCTCCGCGTGCTCTCGACCGGCCATCCTGTCTGGCTCGAGGTTCGCGCTGCCGCCAAGCTGGCAGCCCGGATCGCCTACGTGCAGGAACTAGCGGGGGCCCAATGGACCTCGCTCCATCGTGTCGTGCTGGCGCCCTTCCACCCTTTGCGGATGCCGGTGAGCCTCTCCAAGGGAGTACATGTGCTTCGGCTCTACGTCGCCGCGGAGGACGCCCCTCTTGGGGACGCCTTCTGGACGCCTTCGCTTGCGACGCGCGCGCGCTGACGCTCGTTTCGGCCGCGGCTAGAGTTTCGAAGCCGTGAAGCGCTACCACCTGACGACGTTCGGCTGCCAGATGAACGCTCACGATTCCGAGCGGATCAAAGGCATGCTCGAGGAGCTGGGGCTCGGAGAGGCGAGCGCGCAGACGGAGGCGGACGTGATCGTCTTCAACACCTGCACGATCCGGGAGAAGCCGGACCAGCGGTTCGCGGCGCACCTTGCACAGGCGAAGGCCTTGAAGGCGCGCGACCCCGACAAGGTGATCGCAGTGGGCGGCTGCTACGCGGAGGCCCAGCGTGACCGCTTGTTTTCGCTCTTCCCCTACGTGGACGTCGCCTTCGGCCCCGGCTCGATTGCGCATCTCGGTCAGTGGGTGGGCGCGGGCGGGATCGGTGTCGGGCGCGCCAGTTTCGGCCTGGAGCACCGGGACTTCGCCGGCGAGCTGCCCCGTCACCGGGAGCGAGGCTTCCAGGCCTGGGTGCAGATCTCGATGGGGTGCAATTCCAAATGCGCGTACTGCATCGTTCCTGCGGTTCGGGGGCGCGAGCAGAGCCGGCGACCCGGGGATGTCCTTGCGGAGGTCGAGCAGCTGGCGCGCGAAGGCGTGCGCGAGATCACGCTCCTCGGTCAGAACGTCAACTCCTACGGGCGAGACCTTCTGCCCGGTGTGCGCACCGACTTCGGCGAGCTCCTGCGGGTGTGCGACGCCGTTGACGGGATCGAGCGGATCCGCTTCACCAGCCCGCATCCAAAGGACTTCCGGCAGCCTGTGATCGAGGCGATGGCCGACTGTGCCGCCGTCTGTGAGCATGCGCACCTGCCGCTGCAGTCCGGCTCGACGCGGCTGCTGAAGGCGATGCGCCGCACGTACTCCCGCGAGAAGTACCTCCGGCTCGCCGAGGAGCTGCGGGCCGCGATTCCCGACTTGGCTCTGACGACCGACCTGATCGTCGGGTTCCCCGGCGAGACCGACGAGGATTTCGAGCAGACGGTCACCGCGGTGGAGGAGGTCGGCTACGACGGCGCCTTCACCTTCGTCTTCTCCCCACGGGGCGGAACCGAAGCAGCGACGATGGAGGCGCAGGTGCCCGAGGAGCTCATTCAGGCGCGGATCGAGCGGCTCGTCGAGGTCGTCCAGCGGGTCGCGGAAGAGCGGAACCGCGCGCGAATCGGCCGGGTGGAGGAGGTCCTGGTCGAGGGGCCGAGCCGAACCGACCCGAACGTGCTCCGGGGAAGGACCCGCCGGAACACCACGGTCAACTTCACGGGTGCTGCCCGGCCGGGCGAGCTCGTCTCCGTCGAGATCGTGGGCGCAACGTCGACGACGCTGCGCGGCGCGCGGCTCGCTGCTGTCGCGGCTTAGGCGGCAGCTGCTCGGAGGGCACGCAGGCCAAAGACGGCCGGGACGATCGGCAGCCAGAAGTTGACGATCCGGTACGCCAGCACGGCCGGCACCGCCGCCGCGAGCGGCGTCCCGGTCCAGAGGAGGGCGAACGGCAGCAACGCTTCGACCGCTCCTGCGCCCGCCAGCGGCAGGGTCCGCCGAGTCAGCGCGTATCCGGTGGCGTAGCCGATGAGCAGCGGCGCGATCGACGGGAAGTGCCCCTCGTAGGCGCGCAGGCAGAGGGCGAGGCATGCGATGTCGCCGAACCAGTAGATCGCGGCGCCGAGCGGTCCGGTGAGGTGCTCGAGCCTGAGGAAGAGCTGGCGCAGGAAGTGGATCGAGTCGAGCCACTGCGCGAGCGCTTCGCGCCACCCACGCCTGCCGCGGAGGCGGTCACGCAATCTCAGCGCCAGGAGGGCGAGGACACCTCCCGCCGGAACGGCGATCGCCCACGGCATTGTCAGTCCCGACGCAGGGGTGCTCACGTGGTCGAAAAGCAGCAGGATCGCGACGATGCAGGTCGCCGGCGCCAGCAGTGCGTACTCGAGCGCGCCCAGGCCGAGCACGCGGACACGCGCTTCGCGCTCGTCGACGCATTCCTCGCGGAAGGCGTGCAAATCGACTGCGAAGCCGCCGCGGGCGACGAAGACGCCGAAGCCGGTGGCGACGAGCGCCAGCGCGCGGCGATGGGGGAGCTCGGGCCCTCCCTCGAC
>Ga0307289_10000019_pt1 | contig 52713 bp, 56 predicted proteins | sample ER_DNA_143_FD_194483 | JGI IMG/M metagenome (GOLD analysis project Ga0307289, IMG submission 194483) | Bulk soil microbial communities from the East River watershed near Crested Butte, Colorado, United States - ER_DNA_143 | ecosystem: Environmental > Terrestrial > Soil > Floodplain | place...
GCGCCGGCCCAGATCTTCAGCGCCGAACGCGCGTACGCGGACCTGCAGCGCATCGCTGGCCCAGAGCCGACGCCAATCGGGAGTGTCGGCAGTGATGCCATTCGCGATCATCTCGTGGCTGCCTTGTCTGCTGCCGGGTTCAACGTCGAGGTTCAGACCGGTGTAGGGAGTCAGACCTTCGAGAGCACCACGGTCGCAGGCGGGGTCGACAATGTGGTCGCCACCTTGGCAGGGCAGGACTCCACTGGGTCGGTGGTACTGGCGGCCCACTACGACAGCACCTTTGGCACTCCAGGTGCGTCCGACGATAAGGGCTCGGTCGCGGCGATGCTGGAGACGGCACGCGCACTCGCTAGCGGTTGGCCCATGCGCAATGACGTCGTCATGATCTTCACCGACGGCGAGGAAGCGGGCCTGCTCGGCGCATCATCCTTCGTTGCGGAGCATCCACTGGCCGACCGCCTCGCCGAGCTATCCCGATGCCGTCGGCGCACGCGCGTGGCCGTACGAGATGCGCCTCTACGACCCGCCGCCGAACGGATTCACCCTGACGCTGCAACTGCGCGGCAGCACGGTGCCACAGTTATACGTCAGCGACTACACCGTCGGTTTGGAGCAGCTGCCGGGACTTACTCCCAGACCACCCGGGCTGGATCGGTCGCCCTACCACAGCTCCGACATCGTTGTTGTCGGCCGTACGTTCCGCCCGTGACCGAGTTGTCAGTGCTCAGAGCTTCTGGGACTCGGTACGCGCTTCGAAGTCCTCGGCCCTCTGTTCGTCTGGGAAGAACCACCTGCCCAGCACCTGAACGCTGAGCTCATCGGCACCGTCCGGCACCACAAGCGGCACCGAAACAGTGCCCACGATCCCGGGCGCGATGGTGGCGCGCTGGCGCGGGCCGCCCAGGCCCTCGGCGTCAGGCGTGAGGAAATCCATAGACAGTTCGGAGAGCGGGGTCGACGAAACCGTAGTTTCACTCGAGCTGAAATGCACGACGCACTCGGCGAGATTCAGCTCGAACTCGACCGGCTGAGAGCCGCCCCCCAGGACGCCGAGGGCAAGCGTCTCCGGGAGCGGCGGCACCGCGCCGACGGGCCGTGCAAAGAACTGGGCCACCGCAAGCGGCGAGGCGAGGAGCCGCTGCACCACCCGATCGGCCGCGACGCCCACCGCTACTAATCGCGGGTCCTGGACCACAACGTCGAACTCAACCTCTGGTCCGGCTGCGGTCAGCTCGCGTACCTCGGCTTCTTCGACCGAACCTTCGTATGTCCCCACCGTGTCGCGACGGGAGCGCGGTCGCAGTACCTCAAGCCGGGCGTGGCCGTCATCGGTTAGGACTAGCCGCTCGTCAATTGAGCGGGGCGGCGGTGTACGCCAGCGCACGGTGACGAGCGTTGCCATTTTGTTCTTCACGTCCACGGCCAACCTGTCCTCTCGGGGCACCTTCCGAAGCTTTTGCGTTGAATGTGTCAACCATGCCCGGGAACCATTCGGCTCAAACCGAGGAGGCGCATACGCTCCGCTATGTGGTGATCGGAACACTCCAGAATCCGCGCGCCAGCCTGGCGAGGGCGGTGCGGGGACGCATTGCCGGGGACTTCGAGGCGCAGCATGCCGAGATCTGGCGAGACGGCGAGCGGTGGTTCGGCGAGCAGGATGTGATCTGGCGCGTGCACGCCGACGCGTCAATGTTCATCGGTGGGATCCGTGCGCTGCTCCTGCAGGCGCTGCATCCGATAGCGATGCAGGCAGTCGCTGAGCATGCCGGCTTTAGCGCCGATTTCTGGGGACGGTTCCAGCGCACCAGCAGGTACCTCGCGCTGACCACGTACGGCACAGTGCCTGACGCCGAGCGCGCGATCGCTGCCGTACGAGCAATCCATCGCCGAGTCACCGGCACGACCCCGGACGGGCGGACCTACTCCGCGGACGATCCCCATCTGCTGATGTGGGTCCATGTCGCCGAAGTGGACAGCTTCCTGAAGGCGTTCCAGGCCTTCGGCGCCGAGGCGCTGACCGAGGCTGAGGCGGATGAGTACGTATGCCAGACCGGATCCATTGCCGCCCAGCTGGGGGTGATCGACCCACCGAGCACTGTCACTGAACTGACCGAAATCATGGAGGGCTACCAGCCGGAGCTCAGCGGCTCAGGTCCCGCCCGCGAAGCGAGCAGTCTCCTGCTAGTCCATCCACCGTTTACCGGCCTCGCCCGGGCCGGCTATCACCTGTTGGCCGCCGGCGCCGTCTCAACACTCCCGGCCTGGGCTCGTGTGGAGCTGCGCGTACCGACCCTTCCAGTAACCGAACGGATCCTGATGCGACCACTGGCCCACTCCGCGATGCGGACCCTGCGCTGGGCCCTCTCCGACTTGTCAGAATCCAGTTGAGCTATACCTCAACTGGATTCTGACAACTCGGTGGCTCTTTAGGTCAGCCCGTGCTCGTGCGCGTACGCCGCCGCAGCGGTTCGGGACGGCACGTCCAGCTTGGTGAAGATGTTGCTCAGATGTCGCTCGACGGTCTTGTGGCTCAATACCAGGGCGCGCGCAATGTCGGGATTGCTCCGCCCCTCGGCAACCAATCTCAGGACTTCAATCTCACGTTCGGTGAGACCGCCGGGCCGTGCCCGTCCCAGCAGCTTGTCGACCTGCTGGACTCCTGGCGCCGCACCCACATCAGCAAAGCCGTGGCGCGCAACGGCCAGTTCGGCTGTCGCTGAATCCTCATCGCCCAGCTCCCGCAGAGCACGCGCGACCAGCACTCGAGCCCGACTAGCCTCGTACGGCGACCCGATATCGCTCCAGAGGCGGCACGATTCGCGGCCATGGCGGAGTGCTTCTTCTATCTCCCCAGAGGCAAATTCGACGGTCGCGGCCGCGTACGCCACCATGGCCCGGAGCGCGGAGTTGCCGAACGCCGACGCGATCTCGGAGAGTTCGTCCACATGCCCTCGGGCTTCCTCAAGACGTTGGGCCGCAACCAGGATCTCGACAGCAGCCGGAAGCAGCCGAGACCGCTGAACCAGCCCCCCCGCTTCCGCGAGCAGCCGGTGGATCGCCGAGATGGCTGGCGTCGTCCGACCGCGAGCAAGCCACGCCAACGCCAATCCCGGCTGGGGCTCGTAGCCGAACTCCGCTGCCTGCCGGTAGGCCGCCTCGGCCTCGTCGAGTTGGCCTCGGATGCGTAACACATCGCCCTGCTCGGTCAGTGCTAGCGCGGCCGGCGCCGTCGTACCCTCCTGCTGGTATCGGCGCTGTGCCAGGGCAAACTCAGCAAGCGCCTCGTCGTAGGCACCGCGCAGTCGCATGATCTGGCCACGGTGCAACGAGCACTGACCGGTATACGGAACCAGGCCGGGCTGCTCCTCGCACCATCTGGTCAAGGCACTCGTCCACGAGGCCGCGCGCGAGAAGTCCGACACCTCCTGGCACGCCTCAATCATCGAGCAGTAGACCATTCCGGCAATGATGGGCGAGACCTCTCCAGCCGAGATCCCGACCATCGCCTCGTCGAGCAGGGCAAGCCCTTCCGGCACCCGACCGGAGTAGATGGTCATCCGTCCCTGGCACATCAACCCTTGTGCGATGAGGTCGGGTTCGGAGAAGCGGCGACCAGTCTCGACGATATGTATGGCTGTCTCGCCGGCCCTGGCAAAATCTCCGCGGCCGAGGTGCTGATAGAACTCGTGGGCAAGAAGGTACCCACGTTCGACGATGTCTTCGGGCTCGGCCTCCAGCAGCCGCTGCGCTCGGGCGACCCAACCGCCCCCAACCGCAACCTCTCCCCGGACGTTCAGCAACAGACCGAGCCATGAGGCGAAGCGGACGGCTCCCAGCGAATCCCCGTTCCGGATCCTGTCCTGGTAACCGGCCTGCAGGGCGCGTACCGCCTCGTCGACGTTGCCCAGCAGATAGGCGGCCGTCGCCAGGGCCATGGTGTCCTCGGCGCTAAGGTCGCCAGCCGTCCGCAGCCGGTCGAAGGCAACTGCCCAGTCTCGGCGGGCGTACGCCTCGCGAGCCTCCAACAACTCATCGATGGTCCTGTCCCGCTCGACGCCCATTGCGCAGCCTCCCGCTCAGAGGGTACGCGCCAGATGACTCAGGCGGCGAGGGCGTATAATCTTTCGACTCTCGCGTCGATCTGCTTCGCGACGTACGCGGCATCTCTGCCGACTCCGGGGAGCACCATCGAGCTGAACGCGTACTGGAACGCTAGCCCGCAGAAGAACAGCCCGGGAGCTTCCGGCACCACGCCGCGCATCTCTTGCGGCCATCCGTCAGAACCGAAGATCGGCAGGTCGATCCAGTCGAACACCTGGCGGAAGCCGGTGCACCAGACAACATTGGCTACGTCGAGCACCTGGCCACTGGCAAGGACCGGCCGCCCATCGCGGACGCCGGTCACCCGATCCAAGACCCGTTCCACACCGCGCGCACGGAGATCGGCACGCTTCACCCGCAACATCGGTCCCCCGTGGAAACGAACCTCGTTCATGACCTTGCGGCCCATCGGTGTTCTCCGCGTGAGCACGTGCGTGTGGATGAACACAACGACTGGGAAGACCAGCCGGAACCCCCAGTGGTCCAGCCGTACTGGCACCTCACCGGGGTCTCGGCCGGCCAGCACCGTCGGGTGGGTTGCTGAGATCTCGAAAGCGATATCGGTGCCCGAGTGGGCGGCACCAACAACAAGCACCCGACCTGGCTTCAGCTGCTCCGGCCTGCGATATTCGCTGGAGTGCAGCTGCCGAATCGTGGGGTCAAGGTCCATCGCGAAGTCAGGAATGTTCGGCGTGCGGCCGAACGTACCGGTCGCCACCACGACGTTTTCGGCGATGATGCGGTCATCGCCGAGATGGAGCACATAGCTCCCGTCGGCCGCCTCCAAGCGGTCCACACAGGTGGACATCCGCACGGGGAGCGCAAACCGATCGACGTACGCCGCGAGGTAGTCAGCCACCTCGTCCTTGGTTGGAAACGACCACTTCGAAGCCGGGAAGGGCAGACCCGGAAGCCCGTTGTAGCCTGCCGGGCTGAAGAGCCGCAGCGAGTCCCAGTGGCTTCGCCAGTTGTCGCCAACTCGCTGGTTGCCGTCGAGGATCAGGCACTGACGGCCTCGTCTCTGCAGGTGGTAGGCGGTCGCCAGGCCGGCCTGGCCGGCGCCGATGATCGCGGTCTCGATGTGTTCGATCGTCATGGGAATCTCCAGGAGGGAACGGGACGCCGTTTGGCCGGGGTGATGCCTTGGCATAACGCAGATGCCAGATGAGCATCAGTCCCGATGTGACGACGTAGAAGGTGTGCAAAGCCCAGATCGGGCCAGCTGGTAGCTGCGCCACATAGATGCTGTGGACAGCGTTGCCGACATTGGCCAGCACAAGGTTTCCCCGGCTGTAGGACGCCAGCTCCTTGGTTCGTGCTGCCTTGATCAGCATGGGCAGGGTGCTCACTGCGAAGAGGATGGTCGAAACCGTTCCCGCGAGAACTGCCACGCTTGCCATGCCGAGGACGCTACGGAGGACAGCCCTTGGGTCGCGTCGGGTCAGATACCCAACTTGCGGATGGGTCTGATGGGTGAATCCCCGTACGCCTGGCCCCCGTAGAGGCGTGGGCTGGCGTCACTGTGGAAGGCTTACGAGATGACGGAACCTGAGCGGGTACGCCGAGTCGTATCGACCGTGCTACCGACCGTACATGGCACCTTCCAGCTTCACGGGTACGAGGTAGAGCCGGGCCGAGAGCATGTCGCGCTGGTGCTGGGTGATCTTGACCACGCCGGAAGCAACGGCCATGTTCCACTGGTTCGGGTTCACTCCGAGTGCCTCACCGGCGACGCTTTCGGGTCCTGGCGCTGCGATTGCGGCGAGCAGCTCGACGCGGCGATGCGGGAGATCGGCCGCGAGGGGCTGGGCGCGGTGATCTACCTGCGCGGGCACGAGGGGCGCGGCATCGGCCTGCAAGCCAAGCTGCACGCGTACGCGCTGCAGGACGCCGGCCTTGACACGGTTGACGCGAACCTACACCTGGGACTTCCCATCGACGCCCGCGATTACGGCGTCGCCGCCGCCATCCTGAATGATCTTGGTGTACGGCGGATTCGGCTACTTTCGGCCAATCCCACCAAGAGCGCTCGGCTCGGTGATCTTGGCATCGAGGTGATTGCCAGGCTTCCGCTGCCGGTGACCGAGCGCGCCGAGAACGCCTTCTATCTGGCCACCAAGCGCAACCGGATGGGGCACGACAGCACCCGCAGCCTGCCCGATGTCTGGAGCGGGCTGTTGCAGGGCCGGGTGCCAGAACATGCGGCGGCCGGTTTGGATGAGGTACTGCTCGATCGGTACGGGTCGCTGGTCACTGCCGGCCCGACGATCACCATCGCCCAACTAGCGCAAAGCGCCGACGGCTTCATCGCCTCCCGGACCGGCGACGCCAACTACGTCTCTGGCGAAGAGGACCGGGAGCACTTGCACCGGCTGCGGGCGCTGGTGGATGCCGTGGTTGTCGGCGCCCAGACAGTCGCAGCCGATGATCCGCAGCTGACCACCCGCGCAGTGCCGGGACCTTCTCCGGTTCGCGTCATCATCGACCCGGGTGGCCGGATCCCTCGGGATGCCCGAGTGTTAACGGACGGCAGCGCCAGGACCCTGTGGTGCGTGGCATCGGGGTTGGAGTCGCCCTCAGAGCTGGCGGGGCACGTCGAGCTTGTCACCCTCAAACTGGAGGGCGGGCGGTTTCAGCCTGAGGCGCTGTTGGGCATGCTGCGGTCGCGCGGCCTGGGCAGGGTACTGATCGAGGGCGGCGGCCGAACCGTCTCAGACTTCCTGGCTGCGGGCCTGCTCGACCGGCTCTACCTGACGACTGCTCCGATCTTGGTCGGGGATGGCATTCCCGGCGTACGGTTCGCGGGCGCCGATCTGCTCGCGGATGCCTTGACCGCTTCAGTACGGCGGTTCAGCCTGGGCCGCGACATCTGCACCGTCTTCGACTTCGCGGCGGCTCGCCAACGATCTTCCCGGCAGGGCCAGGATGTCGCAATGACCAAGCTCGATCCGGAGGATTCCGAGCGCGAGCTGGGAGCGTCGTAGCTCGAGCCAGCTAGTCGCGATCGCCGCGAGGCTCGGATCGTGTGCCACGGCGGCATCGAGCCGCTCCTGGAGAAGCTGTTCGACAAATGTCGGATCACTGGAGACGCTCAACTGCCACGACGTCTCCTGGGTGCGTACGGTGAATCCGCCCGCGCGCAAGGCGTTGACAGTCAGTGTGGCGGCGTGTGGACCAGCCCGGCCAGCGCGCCGTTGATGATCATTGAAGGCCTCGAGCAAACCTTGATCACGCGGGTCCACTGGGGTAAGACTCAGGGTTCCGGTGACGGTAAGGCTGAAAAGAGCGGGCACCTGATTGTCGATCACTGCTTGACACATTGAGTCGATCTCTCCCGCCGTCAGTACATCCAGCAGGGCCGAGCAAGTGACGAGGCGCTGATCGCCGTTGCCGCTGGCCAGGAGCCGTCCGAGCGCCTCAACGCTGCCGTCGATGATCATCGTGTCAGCCGACAGCGGCATCCAACGGCTGATCGCCGGATCATGATCAAGATGGACCCAGCACTGTCTAGAGGGAAGGCGTGGTGCCAGCCATCGCTGGTTGGCACCTGTCCCCGCACCAAGATCAATGATCTCGAGTACATCCCTGCGATCAACGGTTTCGATCAAATAGTTGATCAACTCGGGGAGAAGGGTGCCGATGGTGGCGGCTCGGGCAGAGGTGTCGGCGGCGGCGCGGGCGGCGAGCCAGCCCGGGTCGACGGCGGCGCGGGCGGCGAGCCAGCCCGGGTCGACGATAGGTTCGGCCGGCGCTCCAGATAGGCCAGTACCGCTTCTGCCGTCTGCTGCCATCCGGGCAGAGTATCTCGACGAGCCAGCGCTGCCCGGCGCCATGTCCGCCGCAGCGTCGGTTCGGTGAGCCAGCCACGTAAGACCGCTGCCAGGCTTGCCGGGTCGCCGGCTGGTACTGCCGTGCCCGGCGTTGCGTCACTGCTTGACGTCTCCCCTTGGTGGAGGGCCTCAACCGCGCCGGTTCCTTCGGACACAACGGCCGGAACTCCGCGAGCCAGTGCCTCGCCGATGACCAGGCCGTACGTCTCCGTCCGGGACGGCAGCACAAACAGGTCGGCCGCATGCCATTCCTGGTCCAGTGCTTCACCGATCAGTGCGCCGGGCACCGTGATCCGCTCTTCCAGCCCAGCCGCCGCGATCTCGGCACGTACCCGAGCGGCATAGTCGGGATCAACTCGATCGGAGCCGACCAGGGCGGCCGTCCATGGGAGGTCCGGGACCTGTGCCAGCGCCTGGACCAGAGTGAGCTGGTCCTTGGTCGGTGTCAGCGTGGCAAGCGTGAGGAAGTGCGATGGGCGGCCCGCCTCGCTACTGCCGCGTGCCACAGGTGCTGGCGTGACCCCCGGAACCGCCACGCCAAGATCACGCCGACCGTACCGGCGGGTCAGCTCGGTGGCGGACCAGCGGCTCGAGCACAGCACCCCGGAGGCGACGCGTACCGCTTGGGCCTGAAGTACGGCGTACCGCTCCCGGCGCGCGGGATCGAGGCCGAGCTCATCGCTGATCGGCAGATGGACCACGATGCTGACTGCGTGGCCGGCCTCGACCGCCGCGGCCACAACATCTGGTGAGCCGCATCCCACGATTCCGTCGACCAAACAGGCAGGCGCTGCCCGCAGAGCTCGCGAGAGCTCGGCATGGGTGGTCGCGTCTCCGTCCGGCCAGGGCCCGGCGAGCTTGTGCAGCTGGACATCGACGCCGAGGCCGCGCAATTCGGTGACAAGGGCCTGGTTGTAGACATTGCCGCCAGTGGGATCGTCTCGATCCCAAGTCACGAAACCCAGCTTTGTCACAGCAGCGGCCGGCAGCTCAGTCAAGAGTCATGGTGTATCCCGCCCAGGCGTCGGGATGCTCCCGTAACGTCACATCCAACTTCGTGAGGCCGCGATCTGGGAGCGAGGCCGCAACTCGCTCCGCTATCAGCTGTGCGACTGCCTCGGTGGTCGTGAGGGTGCCCGCGAGGACTGGGTGTTCGTCCAAATTGCGGTAATTGAGGTCGCCCAGTGCGTTGCTCAAAACCTCGGCTGCCTCGCCGATGTCGATCACGATCGATTCCGGACTGAGCGTCTCGCGCCACAGAGTCAGCTCCACGACGTACGTGGCGCCGTGCAGGTTCTGAGCTGGGCCGAACGACGGGTGCGGCAGGCTGTGGGCGATCATGACATGATCACGAACTGTCAGGTGGAACACGATCAGGCCTCCTCGTCGGCTGGATAATCGATCACCTGGCACAGTGTTTCAGTACCGTCGTCGAAGATCGATTCCATGGTCTGCGGCAGCGCGCCGAACCGGGCGTGGCCGGTGATGAACACGTCGAACACCGGATCATGAAGCATCCGCAGGGCAAGCGCCAGCCGGTCCCTCGTGGTACGCCGGGCGCGGCGAGCAGCTGCGACGGCGCCAACCTGGCTAGCTCGGATCGCCAGTCGCCGGGAATGGAATTCGGCACCCAGCGGCACCCGCGGCTGCAGCGTCCCGTACCAGGAGAGCTCGATCAACTCGGCCTCCGTGCCCAGCATCTGGAGGCTGCGGGCGAGGCCAGATTCGGTAGCCGAGCAGTGGAAGACAAGATCATTGTCACCGGCGGCGTCGTCGGGGTGCACCAGCTCGACACCCAAGGCTGCGGCGAGCGCAGACCTGGCCGGGTTCACATCCACGAGCTGCAGCCGGTCGAGCGGCAAGGTCCGCAGCAGTGCGGCGATTGTGCCGCCCACCATTCCGGCGCCCACCACGGCGACGCGGTCACCAATCCGCGGCCCCGCGTCCCAGAGCGCGTTGATGCCGGTCTCCACCGTGCCGGCTAGCACCGCGCGATCACTCGGCACTCCATCAGGCACGGGCGTCAACGCACTCGCCGGCACGATGTAACGATCTTGGTGCGGGTGCAGGCAGAACACCCTGGTGCCCTTCAACGACGCGGGACCCTCTTCCACGACGCCGACTGACAGGTAGCCGTACTTGACCGGGCCAGGCAAGCTGCCGACCTGAAAGGGGGCGCGCATGGACTCGGCAACCTCTGGAGGAACCCGGCCTGCATGCACCAGCATTTCGGTGCCATGGCTAATGCCCGAGCAGATGGTGCGTACCAACGCCTCGTTGGCGTCCGGCGAACGGGCGGGTTCGGTGCGCAGGACGCCGTGCCGGGGGGCCATCGTCCAGTAGGCGGTCCAGCGCTCAGTCGCAGCCATCTCCGCATTCTCGCGCCAATTCAGAGCTGCTCGCGCGTGTGACGGTCACTGATAACGCGAGGCCGCTTGAATTACGAACGACTTGAGGATGCACAGTCCGCACCAAGACAGCAGACTTTTGATACATAGTTCTTCCGATGGTGAAAGGAGAACTAGACGTGCGGGCGGTCATCTACGCGAGACTCTCTGAAGATCGCGAGCGGGCGGAGTCGGTCTCGACCCAGATCTCGTACAGCACCAAACTTGCCGACCGCATGGGCTGCGACGTGGCGGGCGTCTTTAAGGACGAAGGCAGGTCTGGCTTCACGGGCGAGGTCAGGCCAGGCTTCGAGGACATGCTGAAGTTCCTCAGCAGGGGCGACGTGCAGGTCTTGATCGCGCGGCACCACGACCGGCTGACACGCAACCCGGACGACTTCGGGCGCCTGATGAAGATCTGCGAGCGATCTAAGATCAAGATCAGCCTCTACACCGGCGGCGAGCTGGACCTGTCGACAGCGAGCGGCGGGTTCTACGGCTTCATGGAGACCGGCAGGTCGTGGTACGAATCAGCGATCAGGAGCCAGCGAGTGAAGGACGCCCACGAGCGGAACGCCAGAGCCGGAAAGAGAACCGGTGGAGGGTCCAGGCCGTTCGGCTACAAGATCATCCGGCAGGACCTCGGCGAAGGCGCTCCTCGTCGGTGGCGCATCGTCGGCGAGGAGCTTGAGCCAGCCGAGAAGGAGCTGATCGAGGAGGCGGCCACCCGAGTGCTGCGCGGCGAGAGCATGCGCAGCATCGCGTTCGACTTCAATGATCGCGGCATCCGGGCTGTCGCGGGCGGCCGGTGGGTTGGGTCGACGCTGCGACGCGTGCTGATATCGCCGAGGATCGCCGGGCTCCGCGAGCACAACGGCGAGGTGGTCGGCAAAGCAGCGTGGCCGGCGATCATCGACCGCGCCACCCACGATCGTCTGGTCGGGTTGCTGGACGATCCGAGTCGCAGGCGCGAGAGCTTCGGCATACCCCGCGTGCACCCGCTGGTCGGTCTGGTCTACTGCGCGTCGTGCGGCGGGAAGATGACGACCGCGATCGCGCCGAGGCAGGGACGCGGTTACGTCTGCCGCAAGGACGAGAACCCCATCTGTCCGGCACGAGTGCGCATCGTCGCGGAGCCGTTGGAGGCGTACGTGGAGGGCTACGTGATCGACCAGTGGCGGAACCCGGAGGCCCGGAAGATCGCGCAGTCAGACGACGACCGGATGTCGCGTATCAGGGAAATCACTGACGAGATGCGGCGCCTGCAGGAGCAGAAGAACGAGGCGCTCCGGATGAAGCTCCGCAAGGAGGTTGACGCCAAGACATTCCGAGAGGTGACGGCGGAGATCGAGGCGGCACATGATCAGCTAGCTCGTGAGCACAAGAGTCTGACCAGCGAAGCGGCCATGCCGGAGCTGCCCGACCCATCGCTGGCGTGGGAGGACCTGTCTGCAGAGGACAGGCGCGCGCTGACCGAGATGCTGGTGGACAAGATCGTCATCGCTCCGCATCCTCAGAAGATCGACAAGGACGGCAGGCGCCACTACCTCATCCGTGCGATCCCGTACCAAGATCCTCAGCAAGAGGCTGAGCGTCTAAAGGCGGTGCATGAGGCTCGGGTCAAAATCGTCCCCAGGGTCTGAGCGCACAATCAACAGATTTCCAACGACGAAATTCTGGGCGCCCGGTCCGTGCGTAAGCGTCTGTGGTGTTGCCGCCGATCTGGGTGTCGTAGTCCATTTTTCCCAGCACAGTCACGGAGGCCCGGAAAACATCGTCCTCGACTAGGTCGTCGAGCTGCTTCGCATTGCCGGTCAGTAGGGTACGACTCGTCGAATCCATGACCCATCGAATCCTCGGGGGTTTCGGGGGTTTCAGAGGTTTTGATCCCGCCTCTCGCGAGACGAAAACAGGTCTCTATTTATATACATACGAGGGTCAGCCGGCCGGGAGAAAACCCCAGAAACCCCGAAACCCCCGAGGGAACATTGGCCATCGGGCAATCGGCGCCCGGCGTGGCCTACGAACTTCCAGGGATCCGTCGGTCGCGCCGTCGGTCGCGCCGTCGGTCGCGCCGTCGGTCGCGCCGTCGGTGCGCCGCCCGCGGGCCATTGGGCACCGAATCGGGGGGCGGCGAGCCGACGGAATCTGCTACTGGATCACCAGCCACCAGGTCAAGAAAATTCTGGGCACCGGGGTGCGAATCACCCGTATTGGGGTCGGTATTGGGGTCGTCGTGGAGTCTCACACGGCGATTGGATGCTGTGAAGAAAATTCTGGGCTCCGGGTCCGTGCCTGTGGACGTCCGCTTAGAGGACGGCAATTTCGTACGTAATGTGCCCGTCGATTTCTTCAGGCCCTAGTCTTGCGAGCATTCGTCATTGGGGAAAAGGCTCCATCCCGATTGGCCCCGTTTATTGGGCACGCGGTCCGCGCGCCTGTTCCGCGTGCTGGCCGGACGCCGGCGATCTGGCTCAGAAGGTTTGGCCACGCGCAAATTGTGCTCCCAGCACAGAGGATCTGGTGCGCGTGCGTGTGCGCCAACGCGCGTATTGGGGTCGGTATTGGGGTCGTCGTGGAGTCTCACACGGCGATTGGATGATGTGAAGAAAGTTCTGGGCTCCGGGTCCGTGCCTACTTGGTGTGAAGAAAATTCTGGGCTCCGGGTCCGTGCCTGCTTGGCTACGGAGAACCGCGGTCCTCGAATATTCCGGTTGGTCGCCCAGCCGCGAAAAACATCCTGGCAACAAGCGGGGCATTCTTGCGTGGCAGTGAGCTGAGTGGCCCGGCCATTGGATGCTGTGAATCCTGGTCGGTGTCGTAACGTCGTCGCCGAACCCTTCGCCCCAGGGGCACGTCATCCTTCATCCAGCGAGCGGCTCACAGCCAGTAACGTCGTCGCCGTACCCTTCGCCCCAGGGGCACGTCATCCTTCATCCAGCGAGCGGCTCACAGCCATGACTTGCTCTTGTGCGCTGGCGACAGCGGCAGTTGCTAGCTTGGTCCTCAGTTTGTGGACCCTGGTCTGTACTTATGTGCAGTGCGAGTGCCAGACTAAATGCTCGCAAGTCGCGTCGCAGATACTGCATTTCGGCTCGGCGCGGTACTCAACAGGATGGATTGACATGGATTTTGTCGTGCTGCTGAAGTTCCGCTCGTCTGTGTCGGCTGCCGAAGCGGATGCGGGGCTCGGGCGGCGGGCGGCGTGGAAGTATCCCGAGGGCGTCCAGGTGATAGCCGAGTATTGGCCGCTCTCCTCGGCGGTGCAGGTCGTGAGCATCTTGTCCGCGGACAGCGTCAAGAAGATCATGGAGATCGTCTTCGAGTGGAACGACGTATTCGACATCGATGTCTACCCCGCTGTCTCGGCCGACGAGGGCCTGAGAATCGGGTCTGAGGTCTTTCCGCGCCTGCTACGCATGCAGCAGCAAGCCTGAGATATCAGAAAGCTGGGCCGTTGGGCTTACGGGTCCCGGAACGACCAAAGACTGAAAAATTCGGACAGCACGAGAATTCCCATCTCGGTGACGATCAGCCGCCAGTCTTGCTCCTCCGACAGAGTGCGTATTGGTGTTGCTGACCAGGTGTCATTCTCAATAATGTGAAGCGAGCACGCGGCGTACCCACGAGTCGGGCGCGCGGGCGGATGAAGATCAAGATCACGCGCGCGTGTCAACAGCGACAGATCATCGATCTTGTCCTAATTTGGACCTGACATTCGCCACAATCGACACTCGCCACAATCGAAGCTCATGAGGGGATCAGATGGTCAAAGTTATCGTTGAAGGAGGAAAACCCCGCAAAATCCCGTTTGGCCCCGTTTATTTTACAAGAGATTATGTCAAGCCGGGCGGCTTACTTTGTAAGGGCAAGACATATCCGCAGGGGCGTCGTGGCGTCGTTCTACGTGAACATACACTTCTCGGCAAAGTCACGCACGTGGACCTCCGCTTACCGGACGGTGAGTTCTTATTTGAAGTGCCCGTCGATTACATCAAGGCTGAGCCGTGAACATGCCACCGCGTCGTTCTAGCCGTTGGCTGACCGAGAAATTCTGTCCCTTACCAGCCTTACCAAGCCTTACCTCAGATACTGGTAAGGCTCTAGTAGCGAGCCTTACCACCCCTAGTTGGTAAGGCTGCTAGATACCTGTCTCAAGAAGGGCTAGTACTGCTGTGAGCATTGGTAAGACACACTGCTGTGGACATGAGCGGTCCGGTCTCAGTGATCAATCCAACTGTTGTACAGGTTCCGAGCGGCCTGCTGCTGCGGGCTCCGCCCTGGGTAGTGAAGCTTGCTGTTCCGGAAGCCGTCCACGATGTTGATCTTTCCTTCCCTCGTGGCTTCCTTGATCGCTCGGTCGGCGTGATCTTGATTGTGACCGGGAATGCGAGCACGCACGGCGAGGAGGTCTGTCTTGTTGATGCCGGGCGTGTTCGCGACTTCCTCGGTGACGATCTCCACGCCGGTCTGGGTACGCACTGTCGCTCGGTTGCCGGTGCCGATGTTGCTACGGCGGGTGACGGGGTCAAAGAGCAGTTGAGTCTCATCCATGCCGACCTGCCTACCCTCAACGAACAGGAACGGATCATAGCCCTGTCGGGTCATGACCATCCGCACGTCCACCCAGTCATCGAGGGCAGTAGCGCCGCGCGCGTGCTCGGTGCCCTCATCATGCTTGGGCCGCCCGGTGTGTGCGGTGGTAAGGAACTGGGCGACGCCAGCTTGGGACTTGATCTCATCTATGGCGGCCGCTAGCCGCGCCACACCCGAATTGTCGTTCTCGTCTATTCCCGACCAGGCACAGAGCCGAGCCCACGAGTCGTTGATCCAGATCTCGATCCGTTGTACCGAAGCCACCACGCCGTCCAGGCCGCCCCGGCATCAGTGATAAGCGGCACGCGGTATCCGCGAAGGTGCAGCGTCTCGATCTTGTTGGGATTCTGGATGCCGATCGGACGGGTGTAGTCCAGGAAGTCGTCTCGGTCCATCTCGCCGTTCCAGAACCCGATCCGTCCCTGCGGCATCTCGACCGCGAGTGAGCCGAGGAATGGCCGTCCGTCTGCTAGTGCGGTAGCAAGGTCGCAGGCCAAGCCGGTCTTCCCGGTCTTGTACATCCCGGTGAGCGACGCGTTGTGTCTGATGCCGATCAGCGACTCGATCCGATATCGAACCATCTCCCGCTCACGAGCAAGATCATTCAGCAGCGACGATGACACCTCGGGCGGCGGATACCGCCAACCATCAGCCGCTAGGAGCTGCCGGGCTCGCTGGTCGATTCGAAGGAGTCGCACCCGCTCTGCGACTTGTTGATCTTCGAGCCGCTCCGGGTCAGATTGGCCGCTGCCTGCGCTGCGGCCTCCAGGCCTAGGTAATGAGCGTCGGTCAACAAAAGGCTGGACCTCTCATCATCACCGTGGATAGCGGCGGGCCCGAAAGATCTCTCCCCGTGAGGCCCGGGGCGTCCAGGCGATTTCCCGCGAAGGGAATTTCAATCGAGGGTCCCTGATGTAATCGATGGGCACTTTAAGTAAGAACTCACCGTCCGGTAAGCGGAGGTCTATGTGCGTGACTCGACCGAGATGTTTATGTTCACGTAGAACGACGCCACGGCTCCCCTGCGGGTATCTCTTGTCAAAATTGGAGCCACGCTCGACATAATCTTTCGTGAAATAGACGGGGCCAATCGGGATGTGGCCCTCTGAGGCGGGAGCCAAGACGCCGGTTGCCTTTTGGTCCGACTGCAGTCGTCTCAGGATCGCCAGTATCTCATCCGTCTTATCTACTCGGTCGCGTCCGGGAACACTGGCCTCGGCAGGATGGTTCTTCAATGCACGCGCGCACCGCGACCTCCGGAGCCGTCCCCGCCGGACATCGCCTTTCGCGCTCAGATCGTGGAGCTATCGTTAGCTGACCGGATGCTCCTATATATCAAAATCTGATCGTCCGTACCGCGACTGAGCTTGAATACGCTGCTTAGGTCACTGGAATGGTCGCAGCCCGTGGCGAGCGACGAGATCCGGCACCTCAGTGAAATCGAATGAGAGCCCGAAGCGTTCCGCGATCGGTGCGGTGACTGACGGATCCGGCCGGCGGCCGGCGGCAGCAGTCGCCTCAGCGAGCTCGATGAAGTACTTCTCAAATCCCGCCGGCGTGATGATCTCGATCATCCGTGCCGGTTCGGTACCGGCATTCCACATCGAGTGCAGTTCGCCACGTGGCTTGACGATGTAGCCGCCCGCACCCAGCGATACCTCGCGGCTGTCGGAGCGGAAACCGATCTCGCCGGAGATGACACACGAGATCTCGTCTTCGTGGGTGTGGCGATGGGGCGGAATCAAGACGCCCGGGTCGAAAGTGTGCTCCACGATCGAGATCGCGCCCGTCTCCGAAGCGGCGAGCTTGACGGTCGCGGTGAATCCCGGGACCAGAGTCACTTCACGACAGTCGGGCGGGACGACGGCGAGCCGAGCGGACGGCGACGTGATCATGTATGACCTCCTGATTTTCGCGAGTCAGTGCTGTATCGTCATTTGTCATGGTCCACTGCCGAACGTGCGTTGTCAATGGTTAAACAGAACCGTATTGCGAAAGTTGGCCGGCCGTATCAGCTGCGTGCTCGGGCCGACTCGATGGATCGCACTCGCGCGCGGATCACCCACGCCGCAATCGAGCTTCATGGAACCATCGGTCCGGCGGCGACGACGATGAGTGCCGTCGCCGAGCGGGCGGGCGTAACCCGTGCCACGCTCTACCGCCACTTCCCCAACGAAGACGCACTCATCAGGGCCTGCAGCGCAGAGTGGCGGAGCGCGAACCCGTCCCCCGATCCGGCCCAATGGGCAGCCATTGTTGATCCGTACGATCGGCTAGCGACAGCGCTGCCAGCGCTCTACAGCTGGTACCGATCAGCCGAGGCGATGCGAAGCAGCCTGCTTCGCGACCTCGCCGTGCTGCCGCCCGCCATCCGTACCGGAATCGAGTCCTATCCACGGACCGTCGCCGATGTGCTGGATTCCGGTTGGCCGCGTCGATCACGACTGCGTCGGGCCGCTATCGGCCACGGCGTCGCCTTCGAGACCTGGCAGTCGCTGGCGCACGAGGGCCTGAGCAATGCCGAGGCCGCGAAGCTGATCATCGGGCTGATCTCGACCGCGGAGCAAGGAAGGAGATCTCGGCCGAGCGCGGGATCGAAAACGACGGTCCAGGCAGCCCAGACACCTATGAAATGCTGAACGCGTGTTCCGCACGCTGGAACTGCTGGGCGGACTCTCGCTGGTTACCGACATCGGCACGGGTTCACCTCTGGAGGAGTCGCTGAAGCGGTGCCTCGTCGCAGCTCGCCTCGCCCGAATGATCGGCTGCACGGACTCCGAAGTCAGCGATGTGCTCTATACCGCGCTGCTGCAGCACCTCGGCTGTACGGCGTATTCGCACGAAGCTGCCCGGGTGTGGGGCGATGACGTCATCACTGCGCGGGTGAACTTCCTCAGCAGCTCGGGTGAGCTCAAGGACATGTGGCGGCTGTGGATCCCAGGAATTGCCAAGGCGACGGGCCGGTCGAAGGCCAGGGCGCTGGCGACCACAGTCGTCACCGCCGGACGAATGGATGCGGAGGGTACCGCAGCGACTTGCGAGGTAGCCCGAGCAGCATCACAAGGGCTTGGGCTCCCGGAGCCAGTCCAGGTCGGCCTATCCCACATGTTTGCGATGTGGAACGGCAAGGGATTCCCGCGCACCGCAGGCGAGGAGATTCCGCTGGCCGCACGCCTGATGCAGGTCGCCTTGACCGCGGTGATGTTCGCCTCTCACGCGAATATCGATGTCGCCGTGGCCGAGGTCCAGCGACGCGCCGGGACGCAGCTCGACCCCAATCTCGCCGAGCTGCTGGTCGAACGCGCCGGCGAGCTGCTGGCCGACCTCGACGAGATTGACGCCTACCAGGCCGTGCTCGACATCGAGCCAGCGCCGGTACGCCGGGTCGCGAAGGATGAGCTGGCCGACGTGGCACGAACCTTCGGCAACCTGGTTGACCTCAAGAGTCCCTGGCTGCACGGCCACTCCGCCGGAGTTGGCGATCTTGCAGCCGCCGCTGCGGGAATGCTCGGCCTGCGTGACGATGTCGACACCGTACGCGTCGCGGGTTACCTACATGATCTCGGACGAGTCGGAGTCTCCAGCGCGATCTGGGACAAGGCCGGCCCGTTGAGCGGAATCGAACGGGATCAGGCGCGGCTGCACGCATATCACAGCGAGCGGATCCTCGCTCGGATCCCCCCGCTGACGGGATTGGCCAAGCTCGTCGGTCAACACCATGAACGCTGCGACGGCAGCGGCTATCACCGAGGCTCCACTGCAGCGCAGCTGTCAATGACCTCCCGCGTCCTGGCCTGCGCAGACGCGTACCGGCGTTGGATCGAGGACCGTCCGTACCGACGAGCGCTCGTTCCGGCACGAGCTGCCGATCGACTGGAGGCGGAGGCCCGCGCTGGCCGGCTCGACCACGACGCAGCCGCAGCTGTGATCGAGGCGGCCGGTCTTCGCCGCGCAGCTCGGCGCAGTGGCCCGGCGGACCTCACCGAACGACAGGTTGAGGTGCTGCGGCTGGTGTCTCGTGGGCTGTCCAATGCCGAGATTGCTGACCGGCTGGTGCTTTCCCGACGCACTGTCGAGCACCATGTTCAGGACGTCTATCTCAAGATCGGAGCATCCACCCGCGCCGGGGCCGCCATGTTCGCTATGCAGCACGGGCTGCTTGATCAATCTAGGTAGTTCTGCCCATGCCAAGGTGGCCGGTGCGCGCTCACACTGCTGGTGTGACGCTCTCCACCGCCCGCGCACGACCCGACAAGCATGACCGCCTGCTCACTCCTGCTTTCATCCGACTGACAGTTGCTGACCTCGCCTACTTCACCGCCAATGGAGTCGCGATCTACACCCTGTCCCTCTGGGTAACCGGACCAGTCGGTTCCGACAAATCTGGCGCCGGGTTGGCATTCGGAGCCTTCTACGTCGCAGCCCTGCTCCTCCGTCCGGTCGCCGGCCGCCTCGCCGACACCCGCGGGCGGCGACCGCTGCTCATGGCTGGGGCGCTGATCAGTGCCGTGGGGATGTTCGGAACGGCGTACGCCGACAGCCTCCTACCCGTGGTCCTGCTACGCATACTGCTCGGGGTGGCCGAAGCCGCCTTCTTCGTCGCATCGATCGCCGCGCTCGCCGATCTGGCGCCGCCGAGCAGGATGGGTGAGGCGACGAGTTACAACTCCCTCGGCCTCTATCTGGGCTTGGCGTTCGGGCCTCCGCTCGCTGAGCTCCTGATGAGGACCGCCGGTTTCACCGCCGCCTGGTACGGGGCCGCGGCGCTCTCGTTGATGGCAGTCGTGGTCGCCGCTGGGATCAAGGACGTCCGATCACGGTCTGAATCGCCAGGCCGACCAGCTCAGCTGATCCTCTGGAAGGCCGTCCCGCCGGCGCTCGGCTTCTTCGCCTCAGTGGTCGCCATGGGAGCGTTCTTCGCCTTCGGCTCACTGCAGGCCGACGCCGTCGGACTAACGCCAGTGAGCACACCACTGTTTGTGTACGGCTTGGTTGTCGTGGCCGGCAGGTTGCTGCTCGCTCGGGTACTGGACCGATTCCCTGCGCTGCTGTTGGGTGCTGTTGCGCTGGCGATCATCGCTGCTGGACTGATGATCATGGCGCTCCGGAGCACACCGATCGGGATAGCCGTTGGCGCCGCGGTATTCGGCTTCGGCGTCACGCTGAGCACGCCGGCGTTCTTCTCTGCGATCTTCGCTATCGCACGGCCCAGCGAACGGGGTGCTGCCTCGGGAACAGCGAGCATATTCCTCGACCTCGGAGTGGGGGCTGGCCCGATGCTGCTTGGCCTAGCTGCACAGGCCGCCGGCATCCCGTTTGCTTTTGGCGTGGCGGCTGCAGTGGCGTTGGCCGGCTGCATGTGGATCCTCGCGCTGTTCAGGATGTGGCGAGGTAGCGGTGGACCTGCTGAATAGCGGAGGCGCCCTCACCGACGGCTGAGGCGACGCGCTTAACCGAGCCGTACCGTACGTCGCCGGCGGCGAAAACACCGGGAGTGCTGGTCTCTTGAGGCAACGGTGGTCGGTCTAGTGGCCAGTGGACAAGATCTGAGCCAGTGAGCAGGAAGCCCTGCGAGTCGCGTTCGACGACGTCGGCGAGCCAGTCGGAGTGCGGGTGGGCGCCGATCAGCACGAACAGTCCGCCGGCCGGCTCAATTTGTTCCCGGCCGGTTGCCGAGTCTCGCACCGAAATGGCTTGGAGGCGGGCGTGGCCATGGACGCCGGTTACCGTCGCGTTGAGCCGGACGCTGATATTGGACGCTCGTTCCATCTCGTGGATCAAGTAGGCCGACATACTCGCGGAGAGCGCGCGTCCGCGGACCAGCAGGGTCACGTGTGAGGCGAAGCGGGCCAGATGTACGGCAGCCTGCCCGGCTGCATTGGCGCCGCCGACGACGAAGGCCCGCTGCCCTCTCAGCGCAGTCGCCTCGGTGACGGCGGCGCCGTAGAACACCCCGGCACCGAGCAGCTCCTCGAGCCCGGGCACATCGAGCCTGCGGTAGGTCACGCCCGTAGCGATCACGACGGTGTCGCTACGGGCCAGACTTCCGTCGGCGAGGGTCAGCAGCAAGTCCCCGCTATGGACGTCGAGGTCCGCCGTTGCCTGGATGAACGCTATCTCCGCGCCCATGAATAGTGCCTGTTCCACGGCGCGCGACGCCAGCTCGCGGCCGCTGATGCCACGCGGAAACCCGAGGTAATTGCGGATCAAGGACGTGGTCCCTGCCTGCCCGCCGAGGGCTTCCCGCTCGAGCAGCAGCGTCGCGAGGCCTTCGGAGGCGGCATACATGGCCGCGGTGAGCCCGGCCGGGCCGCCGCCAATCACGGTGAGGTCGTAACGGGTGCTCGTCGGCTTGGTCTGCACACCCAGCGCCTCCGCGATGCTCTCATTTGGCGGATCGACCAACACTCGACCGTCAAAGAGCAGCACGATCGGCTGATCCCCCGGCGCCACCCCAGCCTGTCTCAGCAGCTGGCGTCCTTCGGGTTGGGCGATGTCGTAGAAGCGGTGGGCGACGCTGTTGCGGGTGAGCAGGTCTCGCAGCTGATGCGAGCGGGCCGACCACTGCGGGCCCACTACCCGGACTGCCACCGGTTGGGAAACGGTGGCCCCTGCAGCCCGGGCTCGCTGGCTGAGCAGCTCCGAAACCGTTCGGTAGAGCTCGAGCTCCGGATCGCCCCACGGCTTGTTCAGGTAGTCATCGAGCAGACCCAGCGCCATCGCACGCACGCCTGCGCGGCCAGCGGCGATATCGCCGTACGTAATGAGCAGGACCCTCTTCGCGGCCGGGTGAAGCTGGTGGCACGTATTGAGAAACTCCACGCCATCGGTGTCAGTGAGCGATTGGCCTGCCATGACCACGGCGACTTGATCACCGATGTTGAGCTCGGCGAACGCAGCCTCGGGGGTGGCGGCGGTGACGATGCGGTAGTCGGCCGCGAACCGGCGCGCGAGGTCGCGCTCCATGGCCGTGAGGATCTCGCGGTCTGTATCGACGGCCAGCAGCACTTGTTGGGCCATGCTGACTATTCCATCGGAGGTCGCGGGTTCTGTGCCGTGCCTGTCGGGCCGGGCGCCTGGACGAGCGTCTCATCGGTGTAGCACCAGAACCAGTCCTCGCCAGGTTCCATGGAGCGGACGATCTGATGGTCTGGGGCGTGCTCGCGGGCGTGGCGGCTGGCGTGCTTGTTCTTCGAGGAGTCGCAGCACGCCACAAGGCCATCGGTCATGCACATCCGCAGGTGGACCCAGCTGTCGCCAAGTTCAAGACACTGCTGGCAGCCCGTCGACGACGGCGTGACGTCGCGAATTTGATCGAGGTGCGTGCACTGCACGGCTGGCTTTCCGCGCACACGCTGCAGCACAAAGCGGATGGTTTGCAGCAGTCCCATCGGCGCTTCTCCTGTCCGGACCGCTTTTGTTGTCTAGCTAACAGTCTCCTGCCTGGCGGCGCGTAGCGTACGCCCGGTCCCGCGGGGATAGCGTGTGACGGTGCCCGACTACGGCCGTGACGTGACGTTCGGATACTTCCTTATCCCCAACGCCGACGACCCGCTGCTCGACACCGCCCGCAGCATCGAGGCCCACGGGCTGGACTGGATCGGCATTCAAGATCATCCGTATCAGCGGCGCTTTGTGGACACCTGGACCCTGCTCGGTGCGATAGCGGGGGTCACCAGTCGAGTCGGCTTCTTCCCCGATGTAGCCAATCTCCCGCTGCGTCCGCCGGCGGTGATGGCCAAGGCGGCCGCCAGCCTCGACGTGCTGAGCGGTGGACGCTTCGAGCTGGCACTGGGGGCCGGCAACTTCTGGGATGCCATTGAGGCGTACGGCGGGCCGCGGCGGCAGCCCCGTGACGCGCTGGCCGCCCTCGAGGAGGCGATCCATGTCATCCGCTTGATGTGGAGCGGTGAGCGCAACTTGCGCTTCGCCGGCGAGCACTATCGCCTCGCGGGTGCGCACTCCGGGCCGGTACCACTGCATTCGATCGGTATCTGGCTCGGTGTGTACGGCCCGCGGGCGCTCGGGCTCGCCGGCCGACTCGCGGACGGTTGGGTGCCGTCGCTGCGCGGCGAGATCACCCTGTTAAGCGAGGGCTCGGCCCGCCTCGACGAGGCTGCAGCTGCGGGGGGCCGCGACCCGGCTGAAATCCGTCGCGTGCTCAACGTCAATGGCCAGATCACCGATGGTGCCCGCCTCGGACTGCTGCGGGGTCCGGTCGACCAGTGGGTCGATGAGCTCACGGACCTGACGGTCGGGTACGGCTTCGATACGTTCCTGTTCTGGGGCGACGGCGAGGATCAGCTTCCCCGCTTCGCCGAAGAGGTAGCGCCGGCCGTACGTGCCCAGGTGGCCGCGGAGCGCGGCCGGCCCTAGGCTACGCAGCGCCCGGGCCCTCGTGACGAAACCTACGTAGACCTACTTTCCTTGCGCTTTGCACACGTTGCACAAGCCATGTATAAAGCGCACGAAAGCTATACAGAGCTCTCAGTTCCGCTCGCTTGACAAGGCAAGCTCGGGTGTCGGTGTCATCCTCCACCCTGGGAGTCCGGCTAGCCCTCCCCCGCCATGTCGGGCATCGGGTCTGAGGAGGATAGCGCTCCAGGTGCACCTTCCTCGCCGCCGGTGTCGCCGGTCCTCGGCAGCGGAACTCCGGCAGGGTGCGGCGGCTCGTTGGTGTCCTCAGGCTCGTAGCCCTGAGGGCTTACGTCCTCAGCACCGTAATCCTGAGGCGCGACATCCTCAGAGCCGTCGTAGTCAGAGCGCTCCTGTGGAGAGTCGGGGTCTCGCTGTGACTGAGCAGCGGGGGGCACCATGTCGTCGGTTGGATTGGCGTCGACATGTCCGCCGACGGGCCCCGTCGCCTTGGACATTTCACTCATGATCACTCCTGAAGTCGGGCTACTCACCGCTCTGCTGAGCGTGCTCGAGGAGGTCTTCCTTGATCTCCTCTTTGGAACTGGAGCTCACACCGCTGAGCCCAGCGTTGCGGGCTGCCTGCTCAAGATCTTCACGGGTCGCCTGGCCAGGCCGGTCGCCGAGGTGCTCGGTCCGGGCAGTGACGAATGCCTCAGCAAGCTCAGCCCTCCGAGCCGCACTCAGCCGCTGTTGGATTCCGGGCAGCACACGGCTCTCTTCCTCCTCGACGTGGTGGTTCACCGCCTTGATCAACTCATCAAGTGCCGCATCGAATTCAGTCGACTCCGGGTCCATCGCCGTCATCTGTTCGAGCATGTGCTCAGCCTCGGCGTGCTCACCCTGGCTGTGTTCGACTTCCTCAGTCTCGCCAGCCTCGTCCTTGGCAATCGGATATACCTCGGACTCCTCGGCTCGGGAATGTGCAATGAGCAGGGCACACAGCACCGGGAAGTTCAAGCCCCTTGTTGCCGGCTGCTTCTGCAACAGGTCAAACAGCCGTTCCACCTCGCGGTGGTCATTCTTGATCAACTCGACAACATCTGCAGCGGGCACGTTCCACTCCTCCTTGAGTTCGGTATTCCACGCCATAGCCATCTCGAGCCCGCTCGAAACGCCCTGTCGACGCTAACCAGCCACCGGGAGGTGTCGCAGAGCGACTACCCGCAGACGTCGCCGCCGGTCGGCACTCGGATGAACCTGACCTCTCGTACTTCCGCCCGAGGCTCGGAGCTGCCGCCCCCCAAAGCTTCACCCTAGATGCAGCCTCCTCGCTCGACTTACGCCTGAGTCGACGAGCCCAAGTTCATCTGGAGTGAAGTTTCCGGCGAATTTCCTGCCGGCCGTTGACATCGGGCGTCAGTTGGCGGTTCGACGAGGGTGCCTGGTCGTCCGACTGCATCTACGGTGTGGACTGTGGACCACGCTGTGGTGGTGGGAGCCGGAATTGGCGGCCTGACGGCCAGCTTGCTGCTTAGCCGGGTTGCGGCGCGGGTGACGCTTGTGGAGCGGGCGCAGCGACCGTCTGAGGTTGGCGCCGCCTTGGCTTTGCAACCGAACGGCATGGCGGTTCTGGACCGTCTCGGGCTGCTACCTGCAGTGAAGGTTGTGAGCGCGCGGATTGACAGGATGGACATTCGAAGCGTGACAGGCCGGAGGCTGCTGACCGCCGGGATGCCTGATCTAGGCGGCGGGCTTGATCACGCGATCGCGGTCCGTCGAACCGAGCTTCACCTGGTGTTGCTTGAGGCTGTTGCCGCCGTGGCCTCCGTCGACACACGTTTTGGGTGCGCGGCAGTGAGCGCCGACCCGAGCGGAGCAGTGAGGATCACCTCCACCGCGCAGCACGGCCCAGGCTCGATGAGCCTGCGGGCCGATGTCATTGTGGGTGCCGATGGAGTCAATTCAGCTGTGCGCAGCACGGGTGGCTTCGAGAGCCGGGTGTCGGTGGGGAGCAGCTATGTACGCGCGATCGTAAGGGGTCGGGCCAGCCCGTGGTTCGAGGAGTACTGGACCCCGCTGGGATCCTTCGGCCAGGCACCGCTGGGTGGCGATTTCGTCTACTTTTGGGCTGCAGCCCATGTGGGCGCGGCGGCTGACGCGGTAGCTCGACGCGACCTTGGGGCCTTCCGCCAGGAGTGGCGACGAGTACTTCCCGCCGCGGCAGACCTATTGGAGCAGGTGTCCTCTTTCGACGAACTGCTGGTCAATACCGTCCGGCGGGTCGATTGTCGGCGCTGGTTCTCCGGCCGCCTGGTTTTGCTCGGCGACGCCGCCCATGCCATGGCCCCGAACCTGGGCCAGGGAGCGAATAGCGCTCTGGTCGACGGCGTGGTCCTGGCCGAGGAACTCGCCAGGGCACCATCGGTGAAGGATGCCCTGGCGGGATACGACAAGCGCCGGCGACCACTCGCCCGGCGCGTGCAGCTGACGGCCGAGATGCTCCAACGCCTGTGTGGCATCGAACAAGTCACGGCGCTGCGCGTAAGGGACGCTCTGCTCGCGGGATTGGCCCGGTTCCCGCGGCTCAGTGACGAGGCCATCCGTCGAGCCCTGGCCGCCGACGTCCGAGCTGTCAGATCGGCATCCCTGCTCGGCGACGCCCGCTGAGCCGACCATCGCGAGAGAAAGTCATTCGGGTCGGCGAAGGGAAAGTTATCGCCGGGGTCCGACTGTTGGATCATGTCGGTGTGAAGGCGATGGTCGCGGTTGTGCCCCTGGCGGGACACGTGGGTCCGGTCTCGGGTTTGGTGGCCGAGCTGCTCAAGCGCGGGCACGAGGTCCGGGTATACACCGGCTCGCGCTACCGGCGGCGCTTTGCAGACTTGGGTGCGACGGTAGTGACGCGGTCGGCCGCGCAGGACTTCGACGAGGACAACCTTGGAGCGACCTTCCCGCTAGCGAGACGTCCCGGGCTGCTCAGAGTGCTCGCTTTGGTCAACCACGGGTTCATCGGCACCGCTCCTGGCCAGGTGCAGGACCTCAGCCAAGAATTGGAGCGCGAACCAGCTGACGTTCTGGTCGCCGACTCAATGAGTTTCGGCGGGGTGCTTACGGGCGAGTTGCGCGGCCTTCCCTGGGCTCTGCTGAACGTGCTCCCTTTTAATCAGAGCTTCGAGTCGGGGGCGCCGGGTTTTCGGGTGAAACCAGCGCATGGCACCTTCGGTCGGCAGCGAGACCGGCTCCTGCGGCTGGTGTATCGCGCCACCTCGTCTCCCTTCAAGCGCGCCTACAACCGCGCTCGGGCCGAGGTCGGGCTGCCCCGTGATCGGCGGCCGTACGGAAGCGGGCTGTTCTCGGACTGGCTCGTGCTCGCTACCGGCTGTCCCAGCCTGGACGTGCCGCGGCTCGACCTCCCCGACCAGGTGCACTTCGTGGGGCAGCTGGATCCTGCCGGAGCGGTATTTCCGAGCGGAGCGGCCGATGGTGCGTCGACGCGACCGCTCGTCGTGGTGACTCAAGGGACGCACGACGTGGAGCCGGCCGACCTGATCGAGCCCGCGCTCAGGGGGCTGGCAGACCTTGAGGTTGAGGTGATCGCGACCAGCGGGCGTCGCGGCAGAACCGAGGTAGGCGTCGCTCCACCGGGAAACGCTCGCGTCGTGGACCTCATCGACTTCACGTCCGTCCTCCCGAAGGCTTCCGTCTTCGTGACGAACGGCGGCTGGGGAGGCGTTCTGGCGAGCCTCGCCGCCGGAGTCCCTTTGGTGGTTGCCCCCGGGAGCGTCGCCGACAAGCCGGAGATCGCTGCCCGGATCGCGCGCTCTGGCGCTGGCATCAACCTGCGTAAGCGCCGGCCGAAACCCGGTGCGATCGCCGACGCTGTACGGGAAGCGTTGACCAACCCGAGTTATCGCGAGCGCGCACGGCAGATCGCGTCTGAGCTTGATCAGTTGGGCGGGGCGAGCTCGGCCGCCGACCTACTGGAACGGCTGGCAGAAACCAGAGCGCCGGTACGGCGGACCGGCAATCCATGGTCGAGCCCTGCGACGTCGGGGTGAACGTTTCGGGTGGGTTTTTAGTGAAAGCGGGAACGGCGGTCTGCCGGCGGGGAGGGCAGGGCGTGCCGTTCGGCAACGCCAAACCGTGCCCTTCAGGCTGTGGCCAGCACCGCCATCTACTATCGCCCGCAACTCACTTGTCGCCCTCGCTGCAGACGATCGGATGTTCGACCTTCAACTCAGCGGGAGCCCGCATGTGCCAGGCGTCGGTGACCAGCTCGCGCAACCGGGTGATATCGATGCCCTCAAGCCGGACCATCACCAGTGGCGACCAGTTGTACGTGGAGGTAGTGAAGAACACGTCCGGCTCGCTCAGCAGCAGCGCCTGCTTCTCCGCTTCGTCGCCCACATACAGGACGGCGATGTTGGTGCGAATAACCCCGCCCCTGACCCGGAACGTACTCAGGGTATGACCAGACGAACCCGCGGTTGCCCACTCGGAAGTCGAAACCGTCGCTGTCAATCTCCACCGTGTGCGGAAGGCTCATCGCGATCCGCCGGACATCGTCGGCATCAACCACGCCGACCACCGTCTTGCCTCGCTCGGGTCACCCAGATGATGTTAGGACCGCCCTAGGATCGCGCTGCAGCCGCGGCCTGGAGCGGCTGCAGCCTCCACGCGGCTGGCCGCGATGACCGCGCCTGCGTTAAGGAGCCTGTGACCGGAAGCGACAGCGCATCTACGTCGGTCGGTGGCGCCGCCATCCGATCTCCAGGATCTCGACTGTCGGCGCAGGTTGAGAACGCTCTGTTCCCGGAGAAAGGGTTGTCGGATTCCACCTCGGCGCCGGGACCTGATCAGAGATCGACCCGTAGACATCAGGGGTGTTGTCGAGCTCGCGCAACAGCTGCCTGTAGGCGAGGCGGTTGGCGATCTGGCGAGTCGCCGACATGGACACATCGGTGGCGAGAACGCGCTGAAGCCGCTGGACCTCGGCGCAGAGCTGCTGCCGTCGGAGCACCTTCGACAGATCGTCGGCCTCTTCATCCGGGTCGCCGCCCGGGCGGAGGTGGGCCAAGGTCCAGCTTCCGAGCCGAATCATCGGTGTGCGGAGGAAATTCCGGACTGACTGCCTGCTGAGAAGAGGGAGGCCGATGTACAGCCCAACGACGAGGAGCCAGCCACCCAAATGCTGAAGATCCATCACGTGGCCTCCTTCATCGAGGGAGTGCAGGCGTTGGCGAGGCCAGCGCAGAACCATCCGTCGTAGTCCGTAAGCACCTTCCAGGGTGGATCCACTGTATTTCCCCTGCCAAGGCTGCCTTCCCGCTACTCGCCGGGCCACGATCGGCGTGAGGGTAGACGACTCAGGGTTGAACGGCGCCGCACCCTAGCGATGGTGGCTGGTGATGCCTCCGCGGTCGTCAAGCGTGCTCGGCGCAGGGTTCTTCCGGGACAACTTGCGCCACACCCAGCTCGAGGGAATGTGCTGATCGAACAGCACGTACGCTCCGGTCGAGTCGACCACCAGGGTGCTCTCGAGTTCTCGCCTCTCCGAGCCGTGCCCGGCGAACAACAGCTCGTCGTCGCGAGCCAGCACCGTCTCGCCGTCGGGTGTGAGGACGGCATTGCCGTCGCGGAGCAACAGCAACGGCACCACCCGGAGTCGCCGCTCCCGATCCTCAGGGCTCCGCAGTAGGTCCCCCAGGACTACCCTGCCTTCCGCAAGCCAGCCGCCAAGAGCCGGTGCCTGCTCCCGGTCCAGCTTGATCTTCCAGAGGGCGGGGAGCTCGCGACCGCAGTTGTGCCGCAGCTGCCGGATAAGATCGGCCGCCCACTGGTCGCCCCGCGCCGGCATCTCCTGGATGAAGCGCCACAGCATCGGCGTGCTGACCTGGGCGTACACCTCGTGCGCAACCACTTCGGTCGGCACCAGGAGGGCGTCCACCCGCATGGCCTCGAACAGGGCTGCGCTCGTCGGCCGGTTCTGTCGCGCGGCGAAAAACAGTTGGGGGTTCAGACGGCGCGCGGTGACAAGCATGGAGAGGTTGGTCGTGTCGTTGTCGGTGCCGGCCACGAGCCCGGCAGCGTTCGCGAGGTCAGCCCGGGCCAACACCTCCGGTTCGGAAGCGTCCCCGACGACCACTCCTGGCTCAGGCTCGGCTTGCTCGGCCGGTTCGATAATAGTGACCTCGAGGCCCGCTGCCCGCAGGTCCGCAGTGACCTCCCGACCGAAGCGACCGTATCCGCACATCACCCATCGGCCGTCGGTAGGCGGACGGCCGCGCTCGGGCAGTTCCGCGCCCGGACCGGCCTCGAGCCAGGTGAGCAGCTGGTAGGACGCCGGCGCGTTCAGCGCGAGCCGCAGATGGTCGCCGAATCGGTCGAAGGGGTTGACCACCGCCGGCGTCCCGAAGGCATGCATCCGCTCCGCGATCGAGGCCGAGACGGTCCGCGAGACGACGGGCAGGTCGGGACGCAGCAGCGCCGCTGTCATCGTGACGGCGAGGTTGGTCTCATCGTCGTTGGTGAGCGCGAGCACGCCAGCGCAGAAGGGATGGTCGAGACCGGCTGCGCTCAGGTGGTGCGGATTTGCGGCGTCGGCCACCAGGCCAGGGATGTCCGAGTGATAGGACCCCAGATCGAGGGCGTCGACCCGGTCGGACGACTCGTCGATCACCACGAGCTGCTGTCCGAGCGCGTCGAAGGCCTTGGCGAGCAGTTCGCCCGCGCGCCCGTAGCCGGCCAGCAACAGAAACGGCTCACGCAGCCGCCCCACTTTGCGGGTGAACCGCCGCAGCGCCAGCGCCTGCCGAAATGACCGGTCCTGGAGCAGCGTCAGCAGCGAGCCGATCGCGTACGCCCAGCCGACCACCGAGAGGTAGATCGAGAAGGTGACCCACAGCCGCTGCGCGGATGTGAATGGCCACGGCAGCTCGCCGAACCCGATCGTGGTCGCCGTGTAGCTCATGAAGTAAAACGACTCGAAGAGACTGATGCGCGCCGGTTGGCCGTCGGGGCCGATACCGGGGATCAACGTGAGGCCGACGACGCTGATGGAGAAGATGACGATGAGGGTGATCAGCGGTGCCCGCATGCGCCGCATGACCAGGAAGATGGTCGAGGATGCCTGGCGCGACGACTCGATGTGTACGCGGGATGGAACGCGGCTCACCGGCTCGCGACGGCTGAACAGTTGAGCCCAGAAGACTAGTAGCGGGTTGCTCACTGGTACACCAGCTTCATCCGCGGTGGAAGGTGACGGTCTCGGTCACCAGCAGCACGACCGAGACCAGGTTGGCCAGCAGCGCACCGCCGGACAGGGAGACCACGCTGGCCGTGGCAGCCGCGTTGAGACCCCCTGCGGAAATCTCTTCGGCCCAGATCCAGACGACGCCGGCCGCGACGAGCTGCAGGTCGGCTACCAGGCTGGTGGCCAGGTGCACGGCGCCGATCTGGGTCCGATCGCCGAACTTCAGCACGGTGGCGATCAGGCTGACGGCGAGCGCCGCAAACAGCTCGTAGATGTTGTGCACCTCCGGATTAGAGATGTCGCCGATGAAGAACCCGAAGTTGAGCGTTGCCGCGAGCAGCACGAAGAAGCCGAAGATAACCTTCTCGAGATTCATGCCCCTCCTTCCTGGCCGAGTTTGCCGATGCTTCGTCGCCGATGTTCGAAGTGATCAAACTGTCTCACGCCAGGCTGGAACCGCGACCCCATCGGTAGCGTGCCCAGGTGTTCGAGCCGCGCGTCGATGTCGTTGCTTCGGCCTTTCGAAGGATCAGCAGCGATGAGTTCTGGGTACGGCGAAGGTCTCACCTGGCATGATCAGAACCACGACACGAATCACCAGTGTCTCGCTCCAGGTGGCAGACCAGGACCGCGCGTTGGCGTTCTACACCGACACTCTGGGATGTGAGTTGCGTGCCGATGTCGAGCTGTGGCCCGGCGCGCGTTGGGTGGAAGTAGTCCCGCCCGGCTCTGACGTCAGCATCGCCCTGCTGACCGCCGACGGGGGGCTCCCGATCGGAGTGCGACTTGGCACCGAGGACGCGGACGCAGCGCACGCGGTGCTCACCAGCGCGGGAGCGACGGTGAACCAAGACGTGCTGCGTTTGGACTTCGCGCCGCCGATGTTTACCTTCCAGGACCCAGACGACAATCTTTTGGTCCTCATTGAGGACGAGGTCGAGCAGTAGCCTGTCAGAGTCCGCAGGACTCACGCACCCGATGGGCCTGCCCGGCGCACAGTACCGAGTCACGCTCACGCAGTCTCCGCAGCCATCGACGAGCAGCTCGTGCTGCTCATGGTCGAGATCCGGGCGGAGCGGGACGGCAGACGACTGCACAACTTCGCTGCTCATGTGCTGCGCGTGGACGAGGGTCACGTCGCTGAATGGCGGATGGCCGACGCCAAACCCGCCGAGAGCGACCAGTTCTGGTCCTGACGTTTCTTCACCAGGCCTTGTGGATTACGTCGATCATCGCGTAGCTCCGTACAGATCAGGACGTTCGCTGCGAGGTCTTCGCCCGCACGGAACCGTTCGGCCGCAACGTCATTGAGGAGCGGCCGGCGGCCAGTGGAGCGTCCTGGACGTGGAGGCGCCACGTGCGACCCAGCTCGGCCAGCATCGTCGCGGCCTCCGACCAGGCAAACTGCTCCCCGATACACATCCTGGGCCCGGCACCGAAGGGCAGATATGCTCCGCGCGGTTGGCCTGGAGACTTGGGGTCGAAACGGTCGGCCTTCCCCGGTACGCGGCGCAGCCAGCGGTCTGGCTGGAACTGTTCGGGCCCAGCCCACCACCGCGGGTCGCGATGCAGCAAAGCTGGGCTGATCAGACACATCGTCCCTACCTGCACGGTGCGGCCACCGAGCAGCACCGGCTCCAGGACCCGGCGGCTGAACATCCAGGACGGCGGCCACAGTCGCAGGGTCTCGGCGAAGACGGCCATGGTCAGGGGCAGCGCGTCCGCCAGCTCACCCGCCGGCCATGCCTCCGGTTTGGCGTCCCACTCAGCCTCGAGGTCGGCGCGCACGGCCGGCGCCTGGTCTATCGCGGCAATAGCCCAGGTGAGAGCCATGGCCGTCGTCTCGTGCCCGGCCAGCAGCAACGTCATCACTTCGTCTCGGATCTGCCCGTCGGTAAGTTCTGGATGAGACGCCAGCAGGTCCAGCACCGGTCCGGGCGGAGACTCGCTGGCCCAGCGACCGCGTACGAGGTCGTCGACGACGTTCTCGAGCTCGGCCTTGGCTGAGCGCACGCGGATGGCGACCGGCAGCGGGGAACGAAGCAGCGTGGGACCTCCTGGAGCCATCGCGAATCGGAAGCCCGCAAGCAGATTGGTGAGCGCACGCGTGATCTGCGGTGCTGGCTCGCGGAGGTCGGAGCCGAACAGCGCCGCACCCGCCCCGTCCAGAGTCATGGCTGACATCTCTGCGACTAGGTCGATGTCGTCACCGTCGGACCACCGGTCGGCCCCGCGCCGCGCGGCGCGGGCGAAGTGCGCCAGGTACTCGGTGATTCGCTGCTGGTGGAACGCCGGCTGTAGGGCGCGGCGGTGGTGTAAATGATTCTCACCTTCGCTGGTGAGCAGGCCGTCGCCGAGCAGGAGTCGGGCGCGTACCAGCCCGCGGCCCTTCCCCGTACGCCGGGCGTGCGTCGTCAGCAGCTCCCAAACCTGGGCCGCGTCGTCAACGAGCAGCACTCGCTCGGGTCCCATCCGCAGCGGGACCGTGCTGGCGCCACTGGCCACCAGCACGTCGAGGAAGTCCATCGGCGAGCGGCGGAACGCACGCATCAGCGCCACGTTCACATTCAGTGACCGCGCGGACCGGGCAATCAGGTCGGGCCCGCTCACTGTTGAATTGTGCCCCTTGGGGAGGGTGGGCAATTACCGCCATGGACGGCGACGTTGCCATGGTCCGGGCAGGCCCGGTTTCAACTACCTGACGCTGCCGACCGTGGAGAGCGTGCGCTGGGGAATTATCGGCGTCGGGAATGTGACTGAAGCCAAGAGTGGGCCCGGTTTTCAGCAGGCTGAACGATCCGAACTGGTTGCTGTCATGCGCCGAAATGGTGATCTCGCCGCTGACTACGCTCGACGACACGACGTCCCGCGTTGGTACGACGATGCCGACGAGCTGATCAACGATCCGGAGGTCGACGCCGTCTACGTCGCAACGCCACCTGACTCACATAGGGAATACGTGGTCCGCGCCGCGCAGGCAGGCAAGCCCGTCTATGTCGAGAAGCCGATGGCTCGCACGGCACCGGAGTGTGAGGACATGATTTCGGCCCGCGACGAGGCGGGAGTGGGTTTGTTCGTGGCCTACTACCGTCGCGCCATGCCGCGCTTTGCCACGGTCAAAGAGCTATTGGACAGTGGCCGGATCGGCGACCTCCGGTCCCTCACCGGGCGTGGCGAGTCGCCGAGCAACGGACATAGTGCTGTGAGAACGGCTCGCGTTAGCGACGACCTACTGTCGGACTATAGGAATCGTCATGGAATCAACTACTTTCCGGCGAAGCCCGGTCGAGGAGTGCGCTGATCGGGGTAGCCAAAAGCCCAACCCTCGCTGTTGGTTGCATTAGGGCATGAAGAAGATCGGATTCCTCTCGTTCGGCCACTGGACGCCATCGCCGCAGTCGCAGACACGCTCGGCCTCCGACGCAATGCTCCAGTCCATCGAGCTCGCGGTTGCAGCTGAGGAGGTTGGGGCCGATGGCGCGTACTTCCGGGTGCACCACTTCGCGCGCCAGTTATCCTCTCCCTTCCCGCTGCTCGCCGCCATCGGTGCCAGAACGAGCCGGATCGAGATCGGGACCGGCGTGATCGACATGCGTTATGAGAACCCGCTCTACATGGCAGAGGACGCCGGTGCGGCTGACTTGATCTCCGGCGGACGGCTTCAGCTGGGCATCAGCCGGGGTTCACCGGAGCAGGTGATCGACGGGTTTCGCTACTTCGGGTACGCGCCCGAGGAGGGCAGCGACCACGCGGCCATGGCCCGTCAGCACGCCGAGGTCTTCCTTGAGGTGATCAAAGGAGAGGGGTTCGCGCAGCCCAACCCGCGGCCGATGTTCCCGAACCCGCCCGGCCTGCTGCGGCTAGAGCCGCACTCGCCGGGGCTTCGCGAACGGATCTGGTGGGGGGCCGGGTCCCGTCAGACAGCCGAGTGGACCGCGGAGCAGGGCATGAACCTGATGAGCTCGACACTGCTCACCGAGGACACCGGCGTACCGTTCCACCAGCTCCAGGCGGAGCAGATCCAGCGGTTCCGTGACGCTTGGAAGACTGCCGGTCATCAGCGCGAGCCACGAGTTTCGGTCAGTCGCAGTATCTTCCCAGTCGTCAGCGATCTGGATCGTGCCTACTTCGGTGACGCCGCCGACAGTCAGGACCACGTCGGTTACCTGGATGGCGGCCCGGCCCGATTCGGCAAGACGTACGCCGGGGACCCAGATCGGCTCGTCAAGGAACTCGCCGAGGACGAGGCAATCGAGGCCGCGGACACACTGCTTCTCACGGTTCCGAACCAGCTCGGCGTCGACTACAACGCGCACCTGATCGACAGTGTGCTGCGCTACCTAGCCCCCGGGCTTCGCTGGCGCTGAGACTGCCTCGACACGCAAACCAGACAGCGGCGGTCCTGGTTCAATGATCACCGTGGACGCAGCTGACGGCCGCATGGGAGAAACCCGCCCTGTGGTCGGGATGTCTGCCAGCTAGGGCTTCGAGTCCTTGTCCGCAATTGTGAGATCGGGTCAACAAACCGCCTGAGGACAGAAAGGTCGTCATGTCTGTCATCCGTCGACATCCCGTCATCATTTTTTTCCTCCTTGCCGACGCCCTCAGCTGGGCCGCAATCCCCTGGCACAGCTTCTTCGCCCCGGGCGTCCTGGTCGCGGCACTAATCGTTGTATCCCTGACCGAGGGCGTCGCGGGACTGCGGGCCATGGGGTCGCGCTTAATCCGCTGGCGGGTCAGCTGGATCTGGTATGCGCTCGCGCTCGCTGTGCCTCTGTCGGTCAAGTTCGCATCAATTGCGCTCAACAGTGCGCTGGGCGCACCTGCCCCGGAGATCGCTGAGTTCAACGTCTGGTACAGCCTGCCGATGGCGATTGCCATCAATATTGTGAATCCCCTCAACGCTCAGCTCCCGGAGGAGGCGAGCTTCCGCGGTTGGGCTCAGCCCAAGCTGCAGTCCACCCGGACACCACTGGCGGCCACGGTGCTTATGGCGATCGGGGTCACTATCTGGCATATCCCGTTGTTCGTCATGCCCCAGTTCGGGTCCAGCCCGATCGAGGCCACAGCCACCGTCGCCGTAACTTTCTGGTACGCCTGGTTGTTCAACCACGCCTCGGGCAGCTCGCTGCTCACGCTGATCGCGCACGCGACCGAAGGCACCGTCGAGACCAGCACGCTATGGCAATCAAGTGCCGACACAACCCGGATGACCTGGCTCTACTGCCTGGTCTGGTGCTTGGTTGCGATCGGACTGCTGGTCTTCGACCGTCGGTTCTGGACCAAACCGCCAGAACAAGTCGACGACCCAGAGCGTGCTGGTGCGCAGGCCGGGCCAGGGGTGTGACCCGCCACCACGAAGACTGCTCAACCTCCGCGGTGCTTCACCAGCGCTGGCTTCTTATGACGCGAGGTGTCGTCCCGCCAGCCGACCCCTAGCGGGCATTGGGGTTCGGAGGCTCGAGCGGGCGCCCGGTGGCCTACTAGGTTCAACTCTGTGATCGAGCGAGCTGACGTCGAGGCGGCGCAGTCCCGAATTCGTGCTCATGTGAGGGAGACGCCGATCATCGAGCTGGATCCAGAGTCGGTCGCGGGGCCGGCGTTCTTCAAGCTGGAGTTCCTCCAGCACACGGGCACGTTCAAGGCTCGTGGAGCCTTCAACCGGATGCTGGCCGCTCGTGCCCGCGGAGAGCTGGACCCGGCAGTCGGGATCGTGGTGGCCTCGGGCGGGAACGCTGGCATGGCCAACGCCTTCGCCGCTGCTCACCTCGGAGTGCCGGCCACCGTCTTTGTCCCGGAGACCGCGCCGGCCGTAAAGGTGGCAAAGCTGCGTGAGTACGGCGCAGACGTCGTCTTTACGGGCGCGGAGTATGCGACCGCCTTTGAGGCCGCTCAGCGTCGCGTGGCCGAGACGGGCGCGGTCTACTGCCACGCCTACGACCAACCCGAGATCGCTGCGGGCGCCGGCACGGTCGCCCTGGAACTCATTCGGCAGATTCGGGGCCAGCTGGATACGGTAATCGTGGCCGTGGGCGGAGGCGGTCTGATGGCTGGCGTGGCGGCCGCACTCGAAGGTGTCGCCAAGGTGGTTGGCGTTGAGCCAACGACTGCAGCCACGCTCCACACGGCTCTACTGAACGGTCGTCCGACCGACGTTCCCGTGTCCGGCGTCGCGGCCGACTCACTCGGGGCACGGCGCCTCGGTGACATCGCCTTCGACGTCGCCACCCGCACAGCCGTCGAAAGCGTCCTGGTCAGCGACGACGACATCGTCACCGCACGGAGACTGTTGTGGAGTCGCTGGCGCATTCCGGTCGAGCACGGGGCCGCCGCAGCCTTTGCAGCCCTCACGTCAGGCTCCTACACCCAGCATCCATCTGAGCGGTTGGCCGTGGTGCTCTGTGGAGCCAACACGAACCTGGCTGATCTCTAAGCCGGCTGGGCGCAGCTCAAAGCGCTGAGCCGAGTTCGAGGTCATGAGGTGTAGTGGTGGAGAAGAATGTGGAAGGGAGACTGGCCATGAAGCTGCGCTGGATCGACTCCAAAGGAGTCAGCGACCCTGACTTAGCTGAGCTGCCCGTTCTGCGGAAGCGCACCGAGGGATTTGTCTGGCTCGATATTCCGGAGTGGAGCGACGACGCCGAGGCGATCTTGGCGAATGAGTTTCACTTTCATCCGATGGCGATCGCCAAGAGCAAGAACCGCAACCACGTTCCCCGAGTGCATGTCTACCCGGACCACGTGTTCATCGTCGTGCACGCACCTGAGATCGGTGCGGGCGGCCACGTGCACTATCTGGAGCTGGACCAGTTCGTTGGCGAGGACTTTCTGGTCACCGTGCACGGGCCGCTAAATCCAAAGGTGCCTTTGGAGGCGGCGCTGCGCGAGACGGAGGCGGCGGCGGCCCGGCTGGAGACCGGTCGGTTGCGCCCTACCTCGCCGTTCGGCCTCACGTACGCGATCGTCTCCGCGATCACGCGTGGGGAGGCCGAAATGGTTGCCGAGATCGCACGCGAGGTCGGTTTGCTGGAGCAGCAGGTGATGGCCGACGTGGACGAGGATGCGCAGGAGTTCTTGAGCCAGCTGTTCGCGGTTCGACATGAGCTATTGACGATCAAGACCATGGCCGAGCAGGGCAGCGAGATCTATCGGCGGGCAATCAAGCTGACCATCTTTGCACCGCCCGAAGGGCTGGAGCTGATGAAGGACGTGCTCGACCAGTACGAGACCGTCACCCATATCAGCGACTCGCAGCTGCGGTTTTTGATAGGCGTCACCGAGTTCTACCGCGCCCGTACCGACACCAAGATGACTATCGCCGCCGAGCGGCTCGCCGTCATCGCGGCCCTCACACTGCCGATCACATCGCTGTCTTCTGTGCTGGGGATGAACGTCATCGTTAACTCATCCACCCACTGGACAGCGTTGGCCATCCTTCTGTTGATCATGCTCATCATATCGTTGATCTTGCTGCGCTGGGCCCGCAAACAGGGGTGGTGGTGATAATTCGGAGCAGCGCAGCCTTTTCTATGATCCCTTTCAGAACGACCAGGCGTCGTCAACCGGTCGGTAGCTCAGTTGCTGCATCGTGTCCTGGAGGTCCGCACGGCGGTAGCGGTTAGCGGAGATGCCGTGAGCCACGATGAACGTGAAGCCGTCGGCCTCCACGGCCGCGCGTACCAGCTCGGCGGCGTCTGGCGCACGGCGAAGTACCCGATCCGCAGAGCCACTACTGAGGTCGCCGTCGTGGCCGCCACCCACGCCCCCAGCGCTTCCGCCCAGGCCTTCGTCGCACCGTAGAGGTTGGCCGGGCGCGGTGCGTCATCTGTCCTTACCTGCGTTTGGGCGGGCACAGCGGAGACGGCGTGCAGGCTACTGGCCAGTACCAGCCGACGGACACCGCAATTGGCCGCAGCCTCTGCGACCTGGTAGGCACCCACCACGTTGGCCGGGAGCAGCCGTTCCCAGGAGGCGGCGGGATCAGGAACCGCGGCCAGGTGAACCACCGCGTCGGCACCGGTGAAGAAGCGATGGCAAGCGTCCGGGTCGGTCACGTCCAGTGCGGCGACGTCTTTGCGCGCTTCCAAGTCAGTGCACAGTACGTCCCAATCAGCTGGCAGCAGCGGAACGATCGCCTGTCCAATCTGGCCGCCAGCCCCAGTCAGCACTACGCGTCGCCGCGGCTCCATCATGACCTCGACGCTACCTATGCCTACGCTCTCGTCATCTGCGAGATTAAATCAGCACTCGGCCGTCAATCTTCCCTTTCGTGCGTCAGCACCACCACCGGAACACCGAGGGGATGGGTGACCTTCCATCCGTCTGCGAAGTCGAACAACTCCCGTCCGACCACCAACGCCCCGAGGCCAGCAGTCCAGGCGGGCCAGTATTCAGCACCTTGCGGCGTCAGAGTGAAGGAAAGCTCCCCCACTGCGGTGGGAACCTTGATGTCGCCGCTTTCGTACCAGTCGAACAGGCTGCCGAGCGTGTTGTCGGGATTGGCGATGAAGCCATCCAATGACATCGACGCCGACGAAACGACCTTGCCCATAAAGCGCTCCCATCTCGACGAGTCGGCCTACGAAATATGGCCCAGACCTCTCATGACGGCTCATCGGCCAGACACAAGAAAGTTTGGGACAATAGACTCGCTCACGGTGACATCGGCGCGACTGATGCACGCCAACATCCTCGCCGGTGGTAGGAGAGAAGTGGCCGCCAAGGCCTCCGACAAGAACGATCCGGACCGGACACCGGATCGTTTGGCCGCCGGGTTCGCCTTCGCCTTCATCGTCCTCCTTCTGGCGACCGAATTGGTCCTCACACTGCCTGATGAGGCGGACAGCCCGTCCTTTGTTGCCAAGTTCTATGCCGAGCGTCGAGCATTCATCATCGCCCTGCAGATATTGGGAGTCGTTGACGCCTTGCTGCTCGGCGCCTACGCGTGGCGCTTATATTCAGTCGACCGATTTGTTGGCTGGGCAGGATTGCTGATGGCTTTCTGCGCCTTGGCCCCCACAATGATCACCTTGGTCCTGGCCATCGTCGCTGACCCCGCTCATACAGAGACTGCCGCCGGATGGAACATGCTTGAACCCCGCGGAGACGACATTCTCTTTGCCGGAATCGTTGTGTTCGCCTCGGCCGTTGCAGTTCGACTCGGTAGAAACAAACCAGCGTTGGGCGTTTTGGCCCTTGTCGTCGCGGTCGCGTGCCTGCTCCGTCTCCTACTCGAGGCGGCCGGCAAGAGTCGCGGGGCTCTGGAAGCCGTGGGCCCGCTGTTATTTGTGGTGTTGATCGCGACAATGGCCGTTCTCAGCTTCCGCGGTGTCCTGCGTGCTGGCCCGCGGCGACTTCGTCGCTCAGCGGCACCGGCAAGATGACGGAGACAGTGAACGGCTAGCAGCGCGGATGGAAGCTATCGCAATCGCGCTTCGTGAACGGATAGTTCAGGATGACGGCGCCGCCTGTGGCGTAATTGGGAATGTCTGCCACCACTGCCTGACCTTCTGGTTACGCCAGCGCTGCGCCCAACGCTTCGGCATCGTCGAATTCGGCTTCCATAACACCGAAGTACGGTCGACGCTCAGTTACCAGCTGCCCGATACCGCTCGACCACGTCAGTCGGGATGCGTCCGCGGCTACTGACTTCAATGCCGTTGGCCTCAGCCCACTTCCTGACAGCCTTGGTGTCAACCTGGCCGGACGATGCCGCCTTCCGCCCGTGCCTGCCGCCGACCTTGCGGCCATGGGCAATGAAGTCGCTGAGGCTGTTGCGAAGCCGGTTGGCATTGCGATCAGACACGTCGATCTCGTATTCGATGCCGTCGAGGGCGAAGCGAATGGTCTGGGTCGCATCTGAGCCGTCGATGTCGTCTTGAAGTGTCTTCAATACTTTGGTCGCCATGGTGATTCCTTCTTCCCCCGAGTGTTCTGGATGAGAAGATCGTAGCTTGCCGACCCAGAATGGTCGTAATGGCACTGGAGACGTCGTACGGTGTAGCGCGCCGTGGCGGAGAAATCTAGTGAGCGACAAACGCGTACCACCAGGATAAGGCTGTGTTTTGAGTGCAACCAAGCTTTTCCGAGCAAGAATTCCTCAAAGCCACCAAATCGTATTCATTTGTTCATCAATTTCATCCCTTCGGCCAACCTCGCCCTCACTCGAGCGCCACAATTAGGTGGGAAGATAGACTACGATTTCTTCTCTTGCCGCCCAGCCAATCACTCGCCGACATAAACAGCGCGGTTGCCATATCCGGGTGTTCGGAATGACGCTCGCCTAACTTGTCTGGCTGTGGCGGCGCCTCGCAAGACGACTGGCTCACGGGGACGCCTTCCCGCGGGAACGTATGTCACACACGGGACGTTCAGCGGAGCGGTACCGGCGAGGACCGTTGCTGTCCAAGCGAGATCGCTACCGGGTCAGGCGCCAATTATCCAGCGCGGAACGAACTTTCCGGAGAAAATCATCTGCGTCATGTCAACCGAAGAGCCCCCTGCTGCGAGTAACTCATTGATGGAAAGCCAAGGAGCACCAGCAGCCGCCGTCGAACCTTCAGTCGAGGCGTCCAGCGAGTCGCCAGCCGCGGTCGAACCTTCAGTCGAGGCGTCCAGCGAGCCGCCAGCCGCCGTCGAACCTTCAGTCGAGGCGTCCAGCGAGTCGCTATCGTTCGACGACTTCTACAGGAGGGAGCACCGACAGGTGCTTGGTCTGGCGTTCGTACTGACCGGTAACCAATGGGTGGCCGAGGACACTGCACAAGACGCGTTCACAGCTGCATTTCGGCAGTGGCGTTCCATCGTTGCCTACGACTCGCCCGGCGCGTGGGTTCGGCGAGTCACCTGCAATCGAGCGGCGTCGGTGTTGCGGCGACGCGTGCGCGAGGCAAAGGCGCTGATGCGTCTTGCCGGGCGGACGCAGCCCCATATCGAACTGGATGAAGGCGATGATGCGTTCTGGCAAGCGGTTCGTCGTCTGCCACCTCGTCAAGCACAGGCGGTTGCCCTCTATTACATGGAGGACTACAGCGTGAGGGAGATCGCCGAGGTTCTCGACTGCAGCGAAGGCACCGTCAAAACCCACTTGAGCCGGGCGCGCGACGCAGTCGCGCGTCAGTTGCGGTTAGAGGATGCACAATGAGCGACTTCGATTCACGAGCACGAAAAGCAGCCGACGCAGTTCGGCAGCAGCTTGCCGACAACACTTCCCACCCCGAGAAGGGAATCCGGCGGGCGCAGCGATCACCCGCCCGCGTGGCCATTCCGAGCGCGGTTGCCGCGGCAGTCCTCATCGCTGCTGTCGTGGTCGCGTTACCTCGCGGCGGCGACGCCGGAACACCGTCGGGCGCGGAGGGCGCGGCGTTCGCTTTGACAGGGCCGTTGAAGCCGTTCGACACCTGTGACAGCGTTCTCCAGTACTTCAAGGACCAGGCTCCCGAGTATCTGATCCAACGCGCGGGCCGCAATGTGGCTACCACAACCTCCGAGGCTGGTGCACCGGGCGCGACTGAGCAACGGGCTGCCAAGGACTCGGCGGGTACAACCGCTGAGCCGGCGAGTACGCCGCCGGACTACTCGAAAACGAACGTACAAGAGGCAGGCGTTGATGAGCCTGACATCGTCAAGACGGATGGGAAACGCATTGTTGCGGTCGCGCAGGCCCGAGTGCACTTAGTCGCGCTCGACGGCGGCAAGATGACACTCCGCAAGACCCTTCCAGACACGATGGTTCGCAATGTGTTTCTTTCCGGCGACCGTGTGCTTGTTTTCAGCGGTCAAATGGCTCAGAGTTCCGAGCCCGGATCGAGCTGGGCAGGTCAGCAGGCCGTTCTGACGATGTACGACATCTCGAATCTCAGCGATCCAAAGCTCATCGCCACATTGACAATTGATGGCGACGTGCTCGACGCACGACTTGTCGGAACGCAGGTGCGTGCTGTGACCGCTTCGTCGCCCGACGTTGACGCTCCGTCGCCGGTCTACACGCCAGACGGCGGTATTTCTCAGAAGTCCAAGGACGAACTGCAGGCTGCAATCGCAAAGACGAATGTCGACGACTGGATTCCCACGTACACGCTGCAAGACGGTGCTGGCGCGGAAGTCGGCAAGGGACGTCTTGTGGAATGCGCCAATCTGGCTCACCCCGAAACGTTTTCGGGGCTCGACACCGTGGCGGTGTCGTCGTTCGACGTCGGGTCGGCTCTGCAGTCCCGCCAGACAGTGGGCGTAATTGCCGGCGGTCAGCAAATCTACGCCACCGACCTGTCGACGTATGTCTCGACGACAGATTGGAGCCGCGACGGTTCACCCGCAAAGACGAGCTTGCACAAGTTCGTCACCGCGCCATCAGGCGCAAGTGCCTACAAAGGCTCAGGTGAGGTTCCCGGAACCTTATTGAATCAATACGCGATGTCTGAATACAACGGTGTGTTGCGTGTGGCAAGCACAGTTTCTGAGCGCCGAGGCTGGGTCAACTCTCGTCAGACAACCGAGGGGTTAGTCACGACTCTGCATGAGCAGGACGGTGCGCTTCGCCAACTGGGACAAGTCGGCGGGCTCGGTCGGCATGACAACGAATCGATCCGAGCGGTGCGATTCATCGAGGATCGCGGGTATGTCGTGACGTTTCGTCAATCCGATCCCCTCTACGTTCTCGATCTTCGCAATGCTGCGTCGCCGAAGGTCGAGGGCGAGCTGAAGATCCCGGGCTACTCGGGCTACCTGCACCCGATCGGTGAGAACCTGCTACTCGGTGTCGGGCAAAGCGGCCTGGACTCCGGCAACAGCCCGGTGACTCCAAGGCCATCGACGAAGGACGACGAAACGACCGACATCGCCCCATCTCCGCCGACTCGTGGCGGCCAGATCGGCGTGCAGTTCTCGTTGTTCGACATCAGCGACCCGGCGTTGCCCCGCCGCATCGACACGCAGACCTACGGTGGAGGTAGTGCGGCAGCGGAGTTCGATCCAAAGGCATTCCTCTACTGGCAGCCGCGCAATCTGATCATTGCTCCCACGAACTTGCAGGGTGACTACCGAGGGAAGGGAGCGTTCAGCGGACTTGTGTTACTGCGAGCCAACGCGGATGGACTCAAGGAGCTCGGTCGCCTTGGAACCACCGAGCCCAACGCCGCTGTCAACCGTTCTCTGGTTATTGGCGACACTGTCTACATGCTGTCGGACCGCGCTCTTCAGGCCAACAGCCTCGACACTCACCGTGAGATCGACAAGCTGATCTTCTAGCGATGCTTTCCTCACCAATCAGCGGATGACGCTGAGCAGGAGTCTGTCGCGCCACTGGCCGCGGGCATAGACGTGGTCGCGAAGAACTCCCTCCTGGTGCATGCCGTTCTTCCTCAGGACCGCGACTGAAGCGCGATTCTCGGGGTCACAGGTAGCAGAGATCTTGTGCAGGCCCAGTTCTTTGAAACCAAAAGCGAGCAGGCGGCACGTGGCCTCGGTTGCATAACCAAGACCCCACGACTCGCGCGCCAGCACATAACCAATCTCGCCTCGGCGGTGCTCACAGCTAACCACCCGAAGCTCGATCGACCCGATCAACTTCTCCGGATCGGACTGGACCACTACCGCAAGCGCGTAGCGCCGACGCGGTGAGACGTCGGCGCTCGCTTTTGCCTCGCGAAGAAACGCCTTAGTCTCCTCTGGAGTGTTCGGGCCCCATTCGACATACCTCACGACGGCGAGGTCGGTGGCGAACCCATGCACAGCCTGGTAGTCCCTAACCTCGAAATCACGCAAGCGCAGCCGGGTCGTCATCAACTCCACAGACGACATGATTCCGCAGCGATTTGCACAAGCGAACGTCGATCGGGAGCGCGACTGAGGGCGAGTCGGGAAGCCAAAAATCCAAATGTCGCCGGCCCGGTCTAACGTCGGGGCATGGTGTTCTGGCAGCTGACCATCGACGCGAACGACCCGGTCTTGCTGGCGCGGTTTTGGGCGCAGGCGCTGGGATATCAGCCGGAGCCCCCGGCACAACCGGAGACGACCTGGCACGCGCACTACCGCGCCCGGCTAGGCGAGGAGCCGGCCTTCGACGACCGACTCTTCGACCCGGACGGCCTGCGTCCGCCGATCTGGTTCCAGGAAGTACCGGAGACGAAGGCGGGCAAGAACCGACTGCACCTCGATCTCTACCCCACCGGCCGCGACAACGCGTTGCCGCTGGAGCGGCGGATCGAGATCGTCGAGGCAAAGGTCAGCGAGCTGATCGGACTGGACGCCAGCATCGCGCGCCGGACCCGCGACGACGACTCGGAGGATCCGTCGTACTACGTCGTCATGCACGACCCGGAGGGCAACGAGTTCTGCGTTAGCTGAGGCGACCATGCACCCGGCCGGTGCATCACGGCGAGACCGTCTCATCGGCATATGAGTCCGTCACCGATAAGTTGCATTCACCCGGTTATCAGCCGCAAGTGAAGGCCCTTCCGGGCCCGTGCACCTCCGGCGCTCCCTGCCCGAGGACGGTCGTAAAGTCGAGCACCTGGACTGGTAAACGAGGTCGAACGTCCGACGCCGTCTACGACACCGAGGCAGGAACGATGGAGAAGAAGTACCAGGCGAGGGCCCCGGAGACCCAGGCCTTCGACAGGACGGCGTTCGACGCGAGCGGTGGGACCACCCTGCGATGGCTTGGGATGGCAGGGTTCTTGATCAACGGCCGTGGCACCACAATCATGATCGACCCACTCCTAGAGGGTTTCGACATGCCCATCATGATCGACATGCCGATCGCTGCTGCGGACGTCCCGCGAGTCGACGCAATCCTGGTCACACACAGCGACAACGACCACTACAGCGTCCCGACCTGCCGCGCTCTGGCTCCGGTCACCCGCGGTTACCACTCGACGGCTTACGTGGCCTCGCTCATGCAGAACGAGGGGTGGCCGGCCCACGGTCACGCCATCGGTGACACACTCGAGATCGGCCCCGCCCGCGTCGAGCTGACTCCGGCGGATCATGCCTGGCAGAACGCATCTCCGGGGGCAAGCGACCGCGTTTTCCAACCCGAGGACGCCTGCGGGTTTTGGATTGACACACCTGATGGCACGATCTGGGCGCCAGGTGACTCACGCCTGATCCCGGATCACCACCTGCACATGCCGAGCCCGGATGCGCTTCTGTTTGACTTCTCCGACAGCGAATGGCATTTCGGGCTAGAGGGCGCAGCGAGGATGGCGAACGCTTATCCGACTACGCCGCTCCTGCTCCATCACTGGGGTTGCGTCGATGCACCAGACTTCGCGCCCTTCAACGGCGACCCCGACTCCTTACCCGAACTTGTCGAGAATCCAGAGCGGATACGCGTCCTGGCACCGGGTGAGCCCTTCGAACTCAGCCGCCTGCCATAAGCCCGCGGCCGCCGTGGGCGGTAAAGTTTGCGGTGCGCCGCGAGGGCGCGTCCGGTCCGCGGGCAGGGCAGTGCCCACCTCGTCGCCAGTCGCGCAGACAGCCTCATCACGTCAACTCCTCGCCCGAGACCGCGGACACCGGGCGCTTCGGAGGGACGCGATGAACGTAGAGCAGCTGCGCAAGCAGGCCAAGGAGTTAGTGAAAGCCGCGCGCGCCGGCGATGAGGCCGCGGTCGCGCGCCTCGGCGGACGAGAGCCGATCCTCGCGCGAGCGCAGCTCGTAATCGCGCGCGAGCAGGGCTATTCGAGCTGGGCAAGGCTCGCCGTCGCGGCCGAATCTGACGTCGACTCATTCGTTCACGCCGCGGTCGACCAGCGCCGCGCGCGGGCCGAGATGCTGCTGGCCGCGCGTCCGGAGATCGCCCGCGACCGGTGGGCGGCTCTGACGCTTGGGCGCGGCGGCTGGACGGGCGACGCGAATGCGCCAGGCGGCCCGCTCAGCTGGGCGCCTCTGCTCTACGCCTGCCACTCGTGCTTCACAACGACCGAGATCGGGCGCGACCTACTCGCCCGCGGCGCCGATCCCAATGCCTTCTTCGTCAACGAGTACGGGAACATGCCGGCGCTCTACGGCGCGGCCGGCGTACGGCACGATCCCGAGCTGACCCGCGCGCTGCTGGAGGCGGGGGCCAGCCCGGACGACAACGAGTCGCTTTACCACGCCGCCTACGCCGACTCGCCCGAGTGTGTGCGGCTGCTCCTCGAGTTCGGCGCGACTGTGGACGGCACTAACGCTCTGGCAGCGGCCATCGACAACGACCACGTGGAGCACGTACGGCTGATGCTCGAGGCGGGCGGCGACCCCAACTATGCCGGGCTGGTCGCCCACGCGGTGCGTCGCGGCTGCGGGCCGGCGATGGTTCGCCTGCTCGCCAAGCATGGCGCCGACATCGACCGTGCGGGCGGCGAGACGTGGCGCGGCGCTGTGCCGCTGCGCACCCCGTACCAGCACGCTGTGCTGCGCGGCCGCGACGACCTGGCCGATACGCTCGCCGAGCTCGGCGCCTCCACAGAGGTCAGCGACGCCGACCGTGCGGTCGCCGCCCTCGCTCGCGGGGAGCGGCTGGACGTGGCGCTTCCCAACCGACTAGATGTCGACGCCCAGGAAGTCGTGATCATGGCCGCACTGAGCGGCCACCTCGACACCGTCGTCGACGCCATCGGTCCCGACTTCCGCGGCGTGGTCGGCGGCTCGCCGGTGCTGCCGCTCATCGGGCAAGCGGCCTGGATCGGTAGCCCGACCACCGTACGTCGGCTCCTCGAGCTCGGGGCAGATCCTCTGGCGCGCGGCGACGCGGAATACGACACTGCCCTAGCCGTCGCGGCGCTGGGTTCTCAACATTACGAACTGCCCGATCGCGACTACGTCGCCGTTGCTGAGCTACTCGTTGAGGCCGGCAACGTAATCGAGCCGCGCTTCCTCGACGTGGCGGACGGCCCAGTGGCCGCATGGCTCGAGGAACGCCTCGGCGTCGGTCCCGCCTAGCGACTCGGAACTGCAGCCGCAACGCATTCGAGGCATCCCACAAACCGAACATCTTGCCGGATACGGAGTGGAACCGGTGGTCGCACCCACCTGACTGATCCGGCACGATGCTGGTGTGGTTGTGGGTGCGCGCCTGGATCGACCAGCGCTGTCCCAGTGGTGTCTACAGCGGCTGGGTAGCGAACCTGAGCAGGTCACGTTCGAAGCGGGCTATTTGTCGCAGGTGATCGGTCTGCGGCTAACCGACGGTCGGGACGTCGTTGTGAAGGTGCGCGCTTGGCAGGAGCGGCTCATCGGCTGCGGTCAGGTTCAGCACAGCTTGTCGGTGGCCGGGTTCCCGGCTCCGCGGTTGTTGGTGCCGCCGGAACGGTTGGGGCAACTCGGGGTGAGCGCTGAGGCGCTGATTGATGGCGGCGCGTTGTTGGCGGCGGAACCGGATTCGGCGGCCCGCTTTGCCGAGGCCCTGGCTCTCCTGGTGCGCACCGCCCCCGACCCCGCGACGGTGAGCACGCTGGCGCCATCGCCTGCGTGGATTGGTTGGGATCACGCACCCGAGACGCTCTGGCCGGCGCCGGATGATCGCGAAGGTGACCTGAACGAACATCCTGGGGATCGATGGCTAGACGAGATCGGCACAGCCGCACGGGGGCAATTGCTGGCGCTAGACCGACCAGCGGTCATTGGGCACGGTGACTGGTATTCCCAGAACCTTCGTTGGATCGATAGACGCCTGTACGTCGTGCATGACTGGGACAGTGCCGTCACTCAGACCGAGGCCGCTATCGCGGGGCAAGCCGCCGCGGTGTGGCCCGGCACTGGGTTGCCCGGCGAGGTCGCCACCGTGGCTCAGAGCGAGCAGTTCTTAACCGCGTACGAGCGCGCGTCCGGGCACTCTTGGACCGATCGCGACTTCCGAGCAGCGTGGGCGGCCGGGCTGTGGACCCGCGCCTTCGACGCCAAGAAGGCCAGCCTTGTCGGCGCGGATCCCGCCGCCGCACTCACCAAGACTGAGGCTCAGGAACGAGCCCTGCTCGCCGGACTGTGACCCGAGCGCCCCCTCAAGGAGATCGCAAGGCGACGGGCTTGCGGGACGCGTTCCCGCAGGAACGTATGTCACACACGGAAAGTCCGACGGAACGTTGGGCTATCGCAGGAACCTGTGCATGATGTGAAGGCCGACGAGCCCATGGTCAGGATGTCTGAAAGCTTCCGGGACGGTGGCGAGAATCCTGAAGCCGAGCGACTCCCACAGGCGGACTGCGTGCATGTTCGTCTCAACGACAGCGTTGAACTGCATCGCTGCGTACCCATCCTCTGCCGCGACCTCGAGGACACGGCCGGCCAAGGCACGTCCGACACCCATGCCGGCCACGGTCGGAGACACCATGAAGCCTGCGTTGGCGACATGACTGCCAGCAGCTGGCTGATTCGGATGAAGCTCGGCGGTTCCCACGACTGCACCATCGTCCACAGCGACAAGTACGCGACCTCCGGGCTTGCCCATCCACCACGTTCGTGCCGCGTCTTCAGTAGTGTCGGACGGCCAGCAGTAGGTGTCGCCGGCGGCAACGATCTGCTGCAAGAATCCCCACACGGCGGCCCAATCCGAATCGACGACATCGCGGATCTCCATTTCGGCATCCTGACAGTCGCGCCAGGCCGATTATTGCCAGGTCACAGTTGATCAAGAAGCCACGAAGGGCTCACACTCCTGGCGCCGGCAGCCTCGACGCGGTCCCGGAGCACCCGGTCCGCAGTGACGACGGTAACGCCACGTCCGTCACCGACATCAACCTGCGCCATGACGTCCTCGACGATCGCGTCATCCCCCGACCCGGGTGCGTGGACAGTGCGCAGGCGCCCGTCCTGCCCGACAGGGTTGCCGCGCCTCGCTTTGCCCTCCAGAACCAAGACGACCTCGTCATAAGGCAGCCCAGCGGTCAACAGCCGCTGTTGCAGCCGACGGGCAGCCCCCGCGCGATCACGCCACCAGCCGTCGGGGCGACTACCCACGACGTTCGCGCCATCGACGATCAAGACCTTCACTCGGACAGCGTAGGTGGACCCGCTCAGATCTCGCTCGCGACCTCGTCCCATTCCCGCAGCGTCCAGGCTTTGACCACACCCTCGTTGACGAACGGGTCATCGCGGACGAACTCCTCAGCGGCTGCCCGGGACGCGAACACCGCCATCGAACCCTCCGCCTGCGGGTCGCCGAACGTGCCGACCAGCAGGAGGTCCCCGCGGTCGCGGAACTCCTTGAGCCGGGCCAGGTGCCGAGGATAGACCGGCGGCGCCTTGGACATGACGTCGTCGGCGGACTCGTAAAACACCACATACCTCTGCATCAGCTCTCCTCCAAAATCGTCCTCAGTATGTCTTGTGGCAGAGTGGCAAGCTGCGCCCGGCGAAGCCGGCAGCTTCTGACCGAGCGAAGGCGCAGGCCACCTTGCTTGCGTCGGAAGCGGCAGGGAGCCGGTGACGGCGGATTCCTTATGCTCATGCTGATCATTGCGTCTGCGGTCATGATCGCCGCGCGCGGCTGACGGCGCCTCGATGCCGTCCCTTGGATGACCTGAGGAGGCTCCATGTCCTACCGTGATCCTGCGGCCATCAAACGAGCTCTGCTATTCCCCACATGGGCCGTCGTCGGACTAACCCGCCACGAATATCGGGCCGCGCACGGCGTGGCGGCTTTCCTGCAGGCCAACGGCGTACGGATCGTGCCGGTGAATCCGCTGGCTGAATCAGTACTCGGCGAGAATGGCTACGCCCACCTCTCCGACATCGAGTTCCCAATCGATGTCGTCGATATCTTCCGTCGCTCGGACAAGGCTGGGCAACACGTCGACGAGGCGATCGCGATTAGCGCGCGGTGCGTCTGGCTCCAGCTTGGCGTCATCGATGAGCAGGCTGCCAAACGCGCGCAGGATGCCGGCCTCGACGTCGTCATGGACGCATGCCCGAAGATTGAGTGGCCGCGCTACGGCCCGCGCCGCCCACAAGCTCCCTCGAACTAATCGAGATCTCAGCAAGGCTCGTAAGCGATCTGTCTGTCAGGGTGATTGCTTGGACCTTCTGGCGCGCGGGGCTCCCGCGGGAACGTCTCACAGACGGAACGCTTGCTGGGATGGACGCGAGCGCCAGACCTATCGGATGGGCAACCGTGCCTGCCGAACGAACGGCTAACCGCGTCGAGGTCTGACACACTGACGTGTGGCGAGCGGACCACCGGGTGTCGCTCTCTTGTTAGTGAGCGGACCACGAGCGAAGGGATGTATCGCCATGGCCAGGAGTCCTCGAGATATCGAACGCATCTACTCGACTCAGGAGGTGGTGGCCAAGCTTCGCCGCCTCGCAGACGCTTTGGAGAAGGACGCGCCATTCAGGATTCAGATCGCGGGCGTGCGGATTCGAGTTCCGGAGCGCGCCCAGTTCTCCATCGAGCATGAGCTCGACGACGATACGGAAGAGATCGAATTTCAGTTCAAGTGGCCGGTAGAGCCCCATTCAGAGGTCGAGTCTGAAGGAGAATCCGTCGTTTGACCCGGCTGCTGGTGACTATCCCAGCGGTCGAGTCGATGCTCGATGATGAGTTCTCCAGGCTTGGAGTCGACCGGAGGAACATGATGCTCGGATCGCGCAGGTCCGCCCGCGATCGCGAGCGCGCGGAGGCGATCATCGCCGCTGACGGCTCACTCCTCCTCGCCCACCCGTGAAAGCGCGTCAAGATCCGCGCGATCCTTCTCGGCCTCCGAAGCTCCCTCTCGAGCGACCTCCTTACCGGCCTTCAGCAGCTTCAGTGGGATAGTGCGGGTTGTTACCCCGCGTAGTTCCCGGCGGTCGGTGCCGAATGGCCGGGTAGACCACAGCACAGGCTGATCGTCGAACGGGATCACAACACGACCGCGCTCATCGGCGACCACGAAGGTGAACTCGGCCTGAGTGGTGCCCCACTGGTAACGAGTGCCGACAACCTCGTTCGCCACAGGTGTGTGCTGCCAGCCCTCATCGAGCAGTGCGACCTTGATCAAGTCGTAATCTGCACGCCACGCCGCAACGTCAATGTCGTCATGTGCGCGGGTGATCTCACCGACCCAAAAGTCCACAGCCCAGCCGCCGAACACCCAGTAATCGATCCCATGTCGGTCCAGGGTGTTGCTCAAGGCCTTGATTGCCTCGAACTGTTGCTCGACCTGAAGGCGGTCGGCCGTCCGGCCCATAAGATCGACTCTAGAACGGGCGAACAGAGGCAGGTTCGACCAGTCCTCAGCCTTGGACCTGTACTAGGACGTAGATGGACGCGTCGACGTCTCCTGTGGGCATGTGAACGGTGGTCACCACGCGCTCGTAGCCAGGTCCCTCGAAAGTGTCCAGACGTGCCCAGTGAGCCGGCAGGTCGACCGACTCAAAGACTTCGACAGCGATCGCCGAGCCGGCGGGATCAAGAACTAGTGCCGGGTAGCCAAGACTGGCGCCCCAGCCCGCGTCGAGGAGCAGTCCGTCGACGTGGCCCTTCAACCAGCGGCCTTCGAGCCCGTCAAGCTGATGATGGTTGGGGCGACCTGGCGCCAGGGTCCCGTACGTAGCCAAGCGTTCGAGCGCCTCGTCCACCCCACGCCCACTGTCTCGCCGGCTCTCAGTGTCGTCCACGGTCACATACGACAGTCTGGCGGATCGTGTGTGGGACTGAAGCTTCGAGCCCGACGAGAGTGGCAGGCTCCACTCATGGAGCAGCGAGAGCTTGGACGCTTCGCCGGCGCTGCGGTGATAGTCACCGGTGGCGGGCATGGTATCGGCCGGGCCTGTGCCGTCCGGTTGGCCGAGGAAGGCGCCCACATCGCGGTGGCCGACCTTGATCAAACCGCGGCCCAACAGGTGGCTGCAGGTCTTACTCACACGGACCGCCGCCAACTGGCGGTCTGGCTGGATGTGACCGATGTGTCCTCAGTCGAGCGAGCCTTCGCCGATGCAGCCTCCGGACTCGGTGAAATCGACGTCGTGATCAACGTGGCCGGCGGCGACACCTCCCACGGCACATTCGAAGAGACCACCGACGAGGTCTGGGTCCGGATGATCGACCTCAACCTTCTTGGTGTCGTCCGATGCTGTCGGGCCGCAGTTCCTCACCTGCGCCGCAGCACCAAAAGTCCCGCGATCCTCAACGTCAGCTCGGTCAACGCACTCGCCGCTCTGGGCAGCGAACCCTACTCATCCGCGAAAGCAGGAATCGGCGCGCTCAGATCAACCTTGCAGCCAGTCT